>BFBZ01000047.1_pt1 | contig 266721 bp, 250 predicted proteins | sample 1888401 | NCBI WGS metagenome assembly BFBZ01 (sample SAMD00112614, study PRJDB3348) | symbiont metagenome | host: Chara braunii
CCGAGGCGAACCGGTCCAGCACGTTCTTCTCCAGCGGCATCAACTCGTTGCGCACGAACTTCTTCACCAGCTCGCGCAGCATCTGATGCTCTTCATTCACCTGAAACATGCTTCTCTCCTCGTCCTACGGCTTTCCGATACCCTTGTTCACGAAATCGAGCGAATAGGCGCGGGCGACATCCAGCCCCTTGGGCAGGACATCGACCTCGACCATCGACTCGTAGAAACCCTTCCAGCGCTCGTCGCTCATCGCGCCGATGCCGCCCGTGAGCGCGTCGCCCGACATCACGATGCCACGCGCGTTCAACACCTTGATGGCGTACTGGATGCGATCGTCGGTCTGCTCGGGGTTGGCCTTCTTGATCAATGCATTGGCCGCCTCGATCGCCGGCCCGCCCTTGAGATACTGCGCCCAGCCTTCCAAGGTGGCATCGACAAAGCGCTGGATCAGCTCGCGCTTCTCTCCCGCCAGCTTGCGCGAAATCGCGATGGTCGTCTGATAGGCCTTGAAGCCGGCATCGGCGATCAGCAGGACCGGCGGCTCGCGGCCGATCGCCTGGGCGATCGAATAGGGTTCGGACGACAGGAAGCCCTGCTGCACGGCATTCTTGTCGGCGAGGTAGGGCGCCATGTTGAAATTGTAGGGCCGCAGCTGCTCGTCCTTGAGGCCGTATTTGTTGCGCAAATAGGGCCAGTAGATGACCCGGCCGCCGGCGCCGATCAGCAGGATGCGTCCCTTGAGGGCCTCGAAGCTGTCGAAGCCGGTATCGGGATGGCCGATCAGGACCTGCGGATCCTTCTGGAAGATCGATGCGATGGTGAAGAACGGCGCCTCCTCGCGCACATAGGTGAGCGCCTCGAAGCTGTTCGACATGGTCATGTCGACACGGCCGGCCAGCAGGAGCTGGCTGATATTGAGGCTGGGCCCGCCCTGCCGGAGATCGCACTCGATGCCCGCCTTGGCATAGAGTCCGGCGGCAACCGCCTGGTAGAAGCCGCCATGCTCGGCCTGAGCCCGCCAGTCGGTCTGGAAGATGAGCTTGTCGCGCGTCTGCGTCCGAGCGGATCGCGAGAGCGGCAGCAACAGAGGACCGGCGGCAGCAAAGCCCAGCGCGGCGCGGCGATTGAGACGAAGAACGGTCATGGCGCCAGCTTCTCCGCCCGGCGATCGAAGGCAAGGGCCAGCAGTTCACGCAGAGCCCGGCACGACCAGGCCATGGAACCAGGGTCGGGAATCCAGTTCTCCCACGGCGGCCGCAGCTCGGCCGGTCTCGACCAGTCGACGCCGTTGAAGGCGGCGTTCAGTCCGGCGAGCTCGGCGTACTTGGCGGCCCGCGGCACGTGAAACGCCGAAGTGATGACGAGGATCCGGCCGCCTTTCACGAGGGCACGCACGTTCTGCATGTTCTGGATCGTATTGAGAGACTTGTCTTCGAGCACGATCGCCTTGTCGGGCACGCCGAGATCCACGAGGAAGCGACGCATCGCCTCTGCTTCGCTGGTCGCCGGTCCGCCCTTGAGATTATTGTCCGAGCCGCCGCTTGTGATGATCGTCGGGGCAATCCCAGCGTGATAGAGGCGAGCCGCCTGCCAAACACGATCGCCTGCTTCGCCGAGATCGGGGTCCATCACCTCAGGCGGCGCCGCCGGCGCCATCGCGCCGCCCAGCACGACGATCGCGTCGTAGCAGCAGGACGGTTGCACCGTCACCAGGCGCCTGGCCTTCGCCTCCAGCGTTTCGGTCAGCGCATCGGCGACCGGCGGGAAGGACAGCACCAACGTCTGCAGGAGCGCGAGGACGAGTGCCAGGCGTGCGAGCCGTCGCCAGCCCGCGAGCGTCAATGCCAGCCAGAGGATCGCTCCCACCGCCAACGATGCCGGCGGCAAGACAAGAAGAGTTGCGGTCTTCAGAAAGGCGTAGGTGCTCATGCGGCCCGCGGCATGCTCCGGCTATACTAGAGCAACGCCCGAATGCAATGCCTACAGCGGCTTCCGCACCGTTGGAACCGCTCAGCGGTTCCAACGGTGCGGAAGCTCATTGAGTTGGATATCTCCGCTTTCGGCATCGTGCCTTCGACTGATTCCAGTCGACGGCGCGAGGCTCCAGGAGCCGCACGGCAAAAAGACAAAAAGAAGGGCGGGCTCGACCATCGCCGAAGCCCGCCCGATCTTTCCCCGTCGGAAACGAGTTAGATCGCTTCCTTGAGATCCTTCGCGACGCGGAAGGCGACCTTCTTCGACGCCTTGATCTTGATCGCTTCGCCGGTCGCCGGGTTGCGGCCCATACGCGCCGGACGATGGCGGACCTGAAGGATGCCGAGGCCCGTGATGCGGACCTTGTTGCCCTTCTTCAGGTGACGCACGACCAGGCCGACGAACTCTTCGAGGGCGCCGCTGGCGTCCTTCTTCGTCATGCCGGTCTTCTCGGCGAGCTCAGCCGCGACCTTGGACAGCGGCACGGTGGGAGCAGTAGTTTTGGCAGCCATGTTGAGGGGTCCCTTGCATTTTTCGTTTCGCCAACGGCCTCCTGACGCCCCAGGGCGGCGTTGACGGCGCCAAGGTTATCCACGAATCGATCCCCCGCAAGGGCGGAATCCACGAAAAATGTCGATTCTTGGGGCTTTTTCGGCCATTTGAAGCAGTCATCCACAGACTGCAGAGAGAGCGTAGCGTGTCGAGCCCTGGCCTGATCCCGACTTTCAGCACCGCCGTAAATACTTGGCAGTGTGACGAGAACGACCACCTGAACGTGCAGTTCTACACCGAGTTCGGCCACGAGGCATCGGCCCATCTGCTAGCGTCCTTGGGCTTTGGCCCGCGCGCCCAGCGGGCGGCCGGCATCGCGACCCGCGCCGCCGACGACCACGTCCGCTACCTACGCGAGTTCCGCGTCGTCGAGCCGGTCGAAGTCCATTCCGCCCCCGTCGAGGTCGGCGACCGCCATATCGTCGCCTATCACGAGGTCCGCAATCCGGCCGGCGGCCACGTCGCGGCGACGATCCGCCGTCGCATCGCCGCGGCGGAGCCCTGGCCGGCCGAGGTGCGCGCCCGGGCCGAAGCGGCGGCCGTGGAGCTGCCGGCAGCTGCCAGGCCGCGCAGCGTCGGCAAGCTCGACCTGCCCGATCTCGCGCTGGCCGATGCCGCGAAGGCCGGCCTGATCGAGGTCGGCCGCACCCAGATCACGCCTGATGAGTGCGACGAGAACGGCGAGTTCCTGCCGCGCCATCAGTTCGGCCGCTACTCCGACGGCGCCCCCGTCCTGTGGAACCATCTCGGCTTCGATCGCGCCGCCATGCAGGACCGCCAGGAAGGCTCGGTTGTGGTCGAGATGCTGAACCGCTACCGCCGGCCACTCCGCGCCGGCGATCTCGTCGTCACCATGAGCGGCCTCGCCGCCTTCAGCGACAAGGTCCTGACCTTCACGCATTTCCTGTTCGAGGTGGAAAGCGGCACGCTCGCCTCTTCGGCTGAAGCGGTCGGCATGAAGTTCGACCAGAAGGTGAGGAAGATCATGACCTTCTCCGCCGAAGACCGCACCCGCCTGGCAGCACGACAGATCAGGTTCTAGACACTGAGGAAAGGATCCCTCGCTGCGCAGCGAGGGATCTTTGACTCAAAGTCCCGTCACACCGCCAGGTTCACCGTCACGCTCTTGCGCTGGGTGAAGCTGTCGAGCATGCCTTCGAGCGAGAACTCGCGGCCGAGGCCACTCTGCTTGAAGCCGCCATAGGACATGCCGGGCGACTGGCCGCCGCCCTGATTGACCTGTACCCAGCCCGACTCGATCGCATGCGCAGCGCGCAGCCCGCGACCGATATCGTGCGTCCAGACATAGGCGGCGAGGCCGTAGTGGCTGTCATTGGCCATGCGGATCGCTTCCGCCTCGTCGCTCCAGCGGATCGCCACCAACACCGGCCCGAAGATCTCTTCACGCGCCAGGCGCCAGTCGTTGGAGCGGTCGGCGAACACGGTCGGCATGGTGAAGTAGCCCTCGCTCAAAGGGCCGGACTTGGGTGGCAGGCCGCCGAACACCAGCTTGGCGTCGGTGCGCTTCAGCCCTTCGTCGACATACTTGCAGACCTTGGTGAACTGCTTGTTGTTGATGATGGTGCCGATGTCGCTGGCCTCGTCGAGCGGATCGCCGATCTTGAGCGCCGTGGTCTTCTTCTCGAGCTTGCGCAGGAAGGAGTCGAAGATGTCCTCGTGCAGGAAGAGGCGCGAGCCCGCCGTGCAGCTCTGGCTCTGGCGCGTGAAGCGCATGGCATTGATGATGCCGTCGACCGCCCAATCCTCGTCGGCGTCAGGGTAGACCAGCGACGGACTCTTGCCGCCGAGCTCCAGCGACACCGGCACGATGCGCTCGGCCGCCGCGCGCATGATCACCTTGCCGACATCGGTCGAGCCGGTGAAGGAGAGCTTGCGGATCTTCGGGTGATTGGCGAGCGGGCCACCGCACTCCTCGCCGTAGCCGGTCACGACGTTGAGCACGCCGGGCGGCAGGAACTCCTGGCAGATGTCGGCCATCATCAGCACGCCGAGCGGCGCATCCTCGGCCGCCTTCATCACCAGCACGTTGCCGGCACAGAGCGCCGGCGCGATCTTGAGCGCCCCCAGCATGACCGGCGCATTCCACGGGATGATGGCACCGACGATGCCGATCGGCTCGCGACGCGTATAGGAGAGCACGTGCTCACCGAGCGGCACCGTCTCGCCCTTCAGCTCCGAGGCGAGCCCGCCGAAATAGCGGAAGATATCGGCCGAAAGCTTGGCCTCGCCGCGCGCCTGGGTGCGCAGCGCATTGCCGGTCTCGAGCGCAATGGTGCGCGCCAGCTCCTCGACGCGCGCCTCCATGGCCTCGGCGATCTTGAGCAGGAGCTTGCCGCGTTCGCGCGGCACGACCGCCTTCCAGGCCGGAAAGGCCTTGTCGGCGGCTGCGACGGCGGCGTCGACATCTGCAGCGGCGGCGCGCGGCACCTCGGCGACCAAGGTGCGGTTGCCGGGATTCTCGATGGCGATGCGCTGTCCCGAGGCGCTGCCGACCCACTTGCCGCCGATCAGCATGCCCTTGGGCTGGTATGTGCCGGAGGGTTGGGCAACGGTCTTGGATTGAGTCGCGGCTGTCGACATGGGGGTCCTCCGATTACGAAAACGGCCGGGAGTTTGGCTCGCAGGCCGGGAAGCGACAAGGCCGAGGCCAGCGGCATTTAGGCCTTTTTCTTACGGGCTTTTTCCTTTGCGGCCGCGGCACGCCGGCGCTGGGCGGTCAGCTCGCCGTACTTCATGCCTTCGAGCTTCAGACCGTCGGGATCGAGGAAGAACACGGCATAGTAGTCGTCGTAGTACTCGTCGGCAGGATCGACGATCCGTACACCCTGGCGCTCCAGGTAAGCCTGCAGCGCATCGACGTCCTTCCGGTTGCGCAGCTCGAAGGCATAGTGATGCAGCCCGACATCGCCGATGCGATAGCTCTTGCGTCCTTCGGCCGGCGCAATCCAGAAGCGGGTCTTGCCGTTGGTCCAGCCGATGGTCGTGCCGTAGTCATCCGACAACTCGAACCCCAGGAAGGCGAAGAGCCCGGCATAAAACGTCTTCGACTTGTCGTAGTCGCTCACCCGGACGGAGATGTGATCGATGCCGACGACTCGGCAGAGGGAACGGGGCATGGGCCTGTCCTCCGGTTTTCCAGTGGTCACAACGGGCCGAATATCGGATTGTTGCCGCCTGTCGACGAGAGGATTGCGTATGAAGTCACTGCTGAGCGGCCTGGCGCTGGTCGCGAGCCTCCTGGCCACGGGCGCTGCCTGGGCAGGCACTCTCGACGACATCACCAAGAGCGGCGTGCTGCGGGCGGCCTATCGCGAAGATGCCGCACCCTTCGCGTACAAAACCGCCAACGGGCAGCCCAAGGGCTTCATGATCGATCTCTGCCAGGCGGTTGCCAAGGATCTCGCCCAGCAGCTCAAGGTGCCCGGGCTCAAGGTGGAGTTCGTGCCGGTCACGACCGAGAACCGCCTCGACGCGATCCGCCAGAACAAGGCCGATCTCCTGTGCGACTCGCTCACCGTGACCTTGGAACGCCGGGCGCTCGTCGACTTTTCCATAGCGACTTTCGTCGACGGGACCAGCTTCGCGATCCGTAACGACGGCCCGCGCGACATCCAGCAGCTCGGAGGAAAGAAATCCGGCGTGCTGGCCGGCACCCTCACCGAAGAGGGGCTTCGCCGCAGTCTGGCGGCCACGCACATCCAGTCCGAGATCGTGACCTACAAGGAGCCGGAGCAGGCGATGGCCGCTCTCGAGAAGGGCGAGATCGCCGCCTTCTTCGCCGGTGGCGCCATGCTCGGGGCCCTGATCAAGGACCACAAGGACGCCTCGCGTATCCTGCTGGCCAACACCTATCTCAGCATCGAGCCGTTCGGCCTGGCGATGCGGTTGGGCGACACCACCTTCCGCCTCGCGGTGGATCGGGCCTTGAGCAAGATCTATCGGTCCGGCGAGATCGCCACGATCTTCAGCAACAATTTCGGCGTCAATGCGCGGCCGACGCCGCAACTGCAGACGCTCTACATGCTCTCGGCCTTGCCGGATTAGCGCCGAAGCCCCACTTCTGCCCTCGATGTCCCGTCCGTTCCGCCTCTCCGTCCTCGACCAATCCATCGCCGTCGCCGGTCGACCGCAGGACCAGTCGATCCGCAACACCGTAGCCCTCGCCGAGCATTGCGAGGCGCTGGGCTACGAGCGCTTCTGGGTCTCCGAGCATCACAACCATCCCACCATCGTCGGCACAGCGCCGGAGATCGTGATGGCCGCGATCGCCGCCCGCACCGAGCGCATTCGCATCGGCAGCGCCGGCATCATGCTGCCGCACTATTCGGCGTTCAAAGTCGCCGAAGTGTTTCGCGTGCTCGACGCGCTGGCACCGGGCCGCATCGATCTCGGCCTCGGCCGCGCGCCGGGCTCCGACGGCCGCACGGCCTTCGCCCTCAATCCGGCAGCCAATGAGCGGCCCGAGCACTTCCCCGCCGATGTGCGCGACCTGATCGCCTGGGTGCACAACGAACCGCTGGTCGATCGCCATCCCTTCGCCGCAGTGAAGGCCTTCCCGCAAAGCGGCACCGCGCCGGAAATCTGGATCCTCGGCAGCTCCGACTACGGCGCACAGGTCGCGGCCCTGTTCGGCCTGCCCTACTGCTACGCCTGGTTCTTCAGCGACGGCGCCGGCGGCGAACGCGCCATCGATCTCTACAAGCGCAGCTATCGCCCCAGTGCCCGCCATCCCGAGCCGCGCTCGGGCCTCTGCGTGTGGGCGCTGGCCGCCGAGACGATGGACAAGGCACAGTACCATTTCACGTCGCGCGCGCTGTCGCGCATCCAGCGCGACAAGGGTCTGCTGGGACCGCTGCTGGCGCCCGACGAAGCCGCAAAGGTCGAGCTTACTCTCCATGAGCAGGCCAAGTTCGACCAGTTCCGCAAGGACTCCTTCGTCGGCACCGGCCCCGAGGTCGCCCAGCGCATCACCGAACTCAAGGAGCGTGTCGGTGTCGACGAAATGGCGGTCGTCACCTGGACCCACGACGAAGAAGTACGGCGGCAGAGCTACACTCTGCTCGCGGAAGCCTACGGCTTCGCGCCTGCCTCGTAGCTCGTTACGGTGAGCTCATTTGGACCGCGGGCCTCCAGGCCCGCTCATACTTTTCGCCATCGCATATCAGCATGAGGCGGACCAGGAGGTCCGCGGTCCAATGAGCGGCACTGGAGTGCCGCGCTCCCAGCAAGAGATCGAGCCGCCTAGCGCGGCTCGGTCCAGCTTTCCGAGAAGGCCAGCGCCGAGGTGCTGAAAGGCCGGCCCTCGCGGTCGCGCGGCCAGGGCTTTCCGCGGGCCTGCTGGCCGTTCAGGGTCAACCGTCCGGCAAGCGCCGGCACCAGCACGGTGCAGACGCCGTACGGCCTGGGGTTCGGGGCCTGGTTGGGCTCGGTATGGATCAGCAGCGGATCGCCGATGTCGTGCCAGGTGAGCGAAATCTCGGCGTCGGTCGCCGAGACATGCTCGGTCCAGAAGTAGCGGGGATCGCCGGACCTGCTGAAGTCGGCGTCGATCACCGGAATCGAGGTGTCCTTCAGCTCGGCATTGAGCATGCCCTGCACGGTCTGCTGCAGCCAGCGCGCCATGGCGATGTTGTCGGAATAGATGCGCCACTGGTTCTGGGTCAGCTCGCTCTTGAGATAGAGCACGTGCCCGGGTCCCGCCGGGCAGAAGAGGATGCGCCAGTAGCTGGCATCCGTCGAATTGGGATCACCGTCCTTTTCACTGAGCCGAAGGAACGGATTCTCGCCGGTGAGGATGACGCGATGCGGATCGGCTACGGGCATTTCCTGTCTCCCTAAAGAACCTGGTTGCGCAGGGTCTTCTCGCCGCGCCACAGGCGGTCGAGATTCTCCATCAGGATATCGAGCACATTGTCTTCGTAGGCCCGCGTCTCGCCGGCCGTGTGCGGCGTGATGAAGACATTGGGCATCGTCCAGAGCGGCGAGGCCGCCGGCAGCGGCTCGTCGGCCGTGACGTCGAGTGCCGCCGCCCAGATCCTGCCACCCTGCATGGTCTTGATCAGCGCCTCTTCGTCGGCGACCTTGCCGCGCGCCACATTGACGAACACCGATGACGGCTTCATGGCGGCGAATGCTGCCGCGCTCATCAGGCCGGTCGTCTCGGGCGTCAGCGCGCAGGTCAGCGCCACGAAATCGGCCTGCGGCACCAGCTTCACCAGATCGCCCATGCCGTGGATTTCGTCGGCGCCATTCGCACCGGCTTTGGGATCGCGCCGGATGCCGACCACCTTCATGTCGAAGGCCTTTGCCAGCTTGGCAAGGTGGCTGCCGATACGCCCCATGCCGACCACCAGCAGGGTCTTGCCGCCGAGTTCGTCCTCGCGCTGGGTGAGATCGCCCAGCATGCCGCGCCACACTTTCTTGTGCTGGTTGTCGCGCGCTTCGGGGAGACGACGGGCAATTGCCAGGATCAGGGCGATGGCATGCTCGGCCACCGCGCGGGCATTGACGCCGGCGGCGCTGGCCAGTCGGATGCCCTTGGCCCCGAGCTGCTCCTTGGAATACTGGTCCATGCCCGAGCTGATCGACTGGATGAACTTGAGCTTGCCGGCATGCGGGATCAGGTCGTTCTTCCACATCCCCGAAGCCAGCACGACGTCGGCTTCGCCGATGCGCTTCAGCAGATCGTCATAGGCACGAACTTCGAAGCATTTGATGCCGGTCTTGCGCAGCTCGAACCGGTCCATCATCCGGTATGCTGCGTGTGCGAAACAGATCGTCAGGTTTTCTTTGGCCGGAAACATGGAACTCCCCCTACACGAGGTGCCACACTAGCCCGAACAACTGCCTCGGGGGAAACACCATGCGCCGTAATCTGCTTCGCGAACGCCTCAATGCCGGCCAGCCGACCGTCGGCACGCACATCCTCTCGGCCTGGCCGACCCTGGTCGAGCTGATCGGTCATTCCAAGCAATACGACTATGTCGAGTTCACCGCCGAGTACGCGCCCTTCGACATGCACGACCTCGACAATCTCGGTCGCGCCTTCGAGGTGGCAGGACTTGGCGGGATGATCAAGATCGAGCAGACGCAGTATACCCATCAGGCGATGAGGGCCATCGGCTCGGGCTTCCAGAGCGTGCTGTTCGCCGACGTGCGCACGGTCGCCGACGCCAAGGCCTGCGTGAACGCGGTGCGCGCCGAGACGACCATGGCCAGGGGCGCGCGCGGACGCGGCCTGTTGGGCGTCGGCATGCGGCGCGATGTCGGCATGGTGCGCGAAGGCGGCACGCCGGCCTATGTCGACGCCCTGAACGAAGTGGTGATCGCCATCATGGTCGAGAAGCGCGAATGCGTGGAGGATCTCGACGCCATCCTGTCGGTGCCCGGCATCGACATGGTGCAGTTCGGCCCGTCCGACTATTCCATGAGCATCGGCAAGACCGGCCAGTACGGCCATCCCGACGTGCAGAAGGCCGAGATCAAGACCATCGAGACGGCCCTGAAGAAGGGCCTGCATCCTCGCGTCGAGCTGCGCGATCCGGCACAGGCCGCGCGCTATCTCGACATGGGCGTGAAGCATTTCTGCATCGGCTGGGACGTCCGCATCCTCGCCGACTGGTGGGACGAACAAGGCGCGATCATGCGCAACATGCTGCAGACCAAGCCGAAGAAGACGGCGAAGAAGGCAGCGGCGAAGACGCCAGTGGGCAGATCCGCCCTGAAAGCGCCGCCGAAAAGAGCTAACGGCAAAGGCAACGGCCGGGCGATCGTGCGCGGCAACTACACCTGAGGGGTCAAGTGAGCAGAGGTCAGGAAAGCAAAGGTCAGGAAAACGGGCCGCCGATCGCAGCGCGACGGCCCTCGCCGCGTCTCCTTCACGGGGTCACCGTCCAAGATGATTACGCCTGGCTGAAGGACGAGAAATGGCAGGAGGTGCTGCGCGATCCCTCCCTGCTCGCTCCCGACATCCGTACCTATCTCGAAGCGGAGAATCGCTTCACCGAAACGCATCTCGCGCCGACCGAAGCCTTGCAGAAGACGCTGGTCGCCGAGATGCGCGGCCGCATCAAGGAGGACGATTCCGGCGTGCCGACACCGGACGGCCCCTTCGCCTATCTCTGGAAGTTCCGCGAAGGCGGCCAGCACGAGCAGATCGGCCGCACACCGCGCGACGGCGGCGAGATGCAGACCGTGCTCGACGGCGACGCCCTGGCCAGGGAATCCGACTATTTCAAGTTCGGCGGCACACGGCACTCGCCGGACCATCGGCTGGTCGCCTGGAGCGCGGATGTGCGCGGGTCGGAGTACTTCACCTTGCGGGTGCGCCGCTGGGAGACCGGCGAGGACCTGCCCGACATCCTGGAACAGACCGGCGGCGGCGTGGTCTGGGGTCGCGATTCGACGTTCTTCTACTATGTGCAGGTCGACGACAACCATCGTCCACTGAAAGTCTTCCGCCATCGGCTGGGCACACCGCAGGCCGTTGACGTCCTGGTCTATGAGGAGAAGGACGTCGGCTGGTTCACGCATATCGAGAAGAGCTCGAGCGGCCGCTTCTGCGTGATCGCTGGCGGCGACCACGACACCACCGAGCAGCACCTGCTCGATCTCGCGCAGCCCGATGCCGTGCCGCGCCTGGTCGCACCGCGTGAGAAGGGTATCCGCTACAGCGTCGAGGATCGCGGCGAGGAGCTCTTCATCCTCACCAACGAGGGCGGCGCCATCGACTTCCGCATTGCCCTGGCACCGCTCGCGACGCCGGATCGCCCACATTGGCGCGAACTCGTCCCGCACCGGCCGGGCGTCTACATCCTCGGCATCGAGCTCTTCGCCGGCCACCTGGCCCGGCTGGAACGGTCGAACGCCCTGCCGTCGATCGTGATCCGCGATCTGGCGACCGGGACCGAGCACGTGATCGCCTTCGACGAAGCGGCCTACTCGCTCGACATGGCGGGTGGCTTCGAGTTCGAGACCACGACCTTGCGCTTCGTCTATTCGTCGATGACCACACCGGCCGAGGTCTACGATTACGACATGGCCGGCCGGACGCGGACCTTGCGCAAGCGCCAGCAGATCCCGTCGGGACACGACCCGGCCAACTACGTGACCACGCGTATCCTGGCGCCCTCGCACGACGGCGCCGAAGTGCCGGTATCGATCCTCCATCGCCGCGACTTCAAGAAGGATGGCAGCGCACCGCTGCTGCTCTACGGCTATGGCTCCTACGGGATGGCGATGCCCGCCTCGTTCTCGGCCAACCGCCTGTCGCTGGTCGATCGCGGCTTCGTCTATGCCATCGCCCATATCCGCGGCGGCTCAGACAAAGGCTGGTCCTGGTACCTCGACGGCAAGCGCGAGAAGAAGACCAACACCTTCGACGATTTCGCCGCCGCGGGCCGTGCCCTCATCACGAGCGGCTACACCTCGGCCGGACGCATCGTCGGCCATGGCGGCAGCGCCGGCGGCATGCTGATGGGCGCCGTCGCCAACCGGGCCGGCGACCTGTTCGCCGGTATTGTCGCCGAAGTGCCTTTCGTCGACGTGCTGAACACCATGCTGGACGACAAGCTGCCGCTGACGCCGCCGGAATGGCCCGAATGGGGCAATCCCATCATCGACGAAGCGGCCTTCCGCTACATCCTTTCCTATTCGCCTTACGACAACGTGGCGGCCAGGGACTATCCCGCGATCCTGGCCATGGGCGGCCTCACCGACCCGCGCGTCACCTACTGGGAACCTGCCAAATGGATCGCCCGGCTGCGCGCCACCATGACCGGCGGCGGCCCGGTCCTGCTGCGCACCAACATGGGCGCCGGTCACGGCGGCTCGTCGGGCCGCTTCAACCGCCTCGACGAGGTGGCGATCGCCTACGCCTTCGCCTTGCGAACGGTCGGGCTGGCATGATCGCGCTCCCCTCGTAGAGCGATCGAGCCTCCCCCCGTTTTTTCGCTGCCGCGCCCGCCGAATTGAGTCAGGCTTCCCGGCGGGACCACCGTAGCCAAGCGGGAGGAAACGATGGCGAACGCAGCAGGCACGAAGAACGTGCAGCAGGTCGATGTCGCAGTCGTCGGTGCCGGTTTCGCCGGCCTCTATCTGCTTCATCGCCTGCGCAAGGCCGGCTTCTCGGCCGTGGCATTGGAGGCCGCCGACGATGTCGGCGGCACCTGGTACTGGAACCGCTATCCCGGTGCGCGATGCGATATCGAGACGCCGGACTACAGCTACACGTTCGACCCCGAGTTGGAGACGGCGTGGAAGTGGTCGGAGAAGTACGCCACCCAGCCCGAGATCCTGCGCTATCTCGGCTTCGTCGCCGATCGCTACGACCTGCGAAGGGACATCCGGTTCGGCACGCCGGTCGCCGAAGCGAAATGGGACGAGGATGCCAAGCGCTGGCATCTGACGACAGGCAACGGCGCGCCGGTCTCCTGCCGCTACTACATCATGGCGAGCGGCTGCCTCTCCTCGCCCAAGCCGCCGGAGATCGACGGCGTCGGCGACTTCAAGGGCGAAGTCTACTTCACCGGCCGCTGGCCGCACGAGGAGGTCGATCTGGCCGGCAAGCGCGTCGCCGTGATCGGCACCGGCTCGTCGGGCATCCAGGCGATCCCGCTGATCGCCGCCGCGGCCGCGCACCTCACCGTTTTCCAGCGCACACCGAACTTCGCCTTGCCGGCGCATAACGGTCCGGCACCGGCGGAGCGCGTGGCCACGCTCGAGAAGGATCGCGCGGCCTACCGCGAGCAGGCGCGCTGGTCGATGGCCGGCGTGCCCCTGCCGCCGGCTACGGCGTTCAGCTGGCAGTTGAACGATGCCGAGCGCCGCGAACGCTTCGAGGCAGGCTGGGCCGCCGGCGATCTGGTCGTCATCCTGACCCAGCTCTGGGCCGACCAGGGTGTCGATGTCGACGGCAATGCCCTGGTGGCCGACCTGATCCGCGAGAAGATCCGCGCGACGGTCAAGGATCCCGAGACCGCCGCGGCCCTCAGCCCGCACGATCACCCGTTCGGCGCCAAGCGGCCCTGCCTCGATACCGGCTACTACGCCACCTACAACCGGCCCAACGTCACCCTGGTGAACCTGCGGCAGGAGCCGATCACCTCGATCACTGCCACCGGCATCGTCACGGACAAGCGCCGTTTCGATGTCGACGTGATCGTCTTCGCCACCGGCTTCGATGCGATGACCGGCGCCATCATGGCCGTCCATCCGATTACCGGCCGGTGCGGCAAGTCGCTGTCGGATGTCTGGGCGGGCGGACCGCAAACCTATCTCGGCCTGACCGTCGCAGGCTTCCCCAACCTCTTCGCCATCACCGGTCCCGGCAGCCCGTCGGTGCTCTCCAACATGGTGGTGTCGATCGAGCAGCACATCGACTGGGTCGTCGATCGGTTGACGCAGATGCGCAATGCCGGCTTCACGGCCATCGAAGCAACCGACGCGGCACAAGCCGCCTGGTCGCGACATCTCGCCGACTGCTCGACGATCACGCTGCATCGTCTGGCCAACACCTGGTACACGGGCGCCAACGTGCCGGGCAAGGCACAGGGCGTCATGCCCTATACCGGTGGCGTCGGCCCCTATCGCAGCATCTGCGACGAGGTGGTGAGCCGCGGCCTGCTGGGCTTCCGGTTGACCGGCCCCGGCGTCGCCGAGCAGTGCAACGACGGCGAGATCGTGCGCCTGCAGCCCGATGTGCGCATCGTGCTCAACACGCTGGCCGGGCTCAACCTGCCACCGCTCGAATCGTTCGGTGCCCAGGGCGCGCGCGGCTTCCTGGCCCAGTTCAATGCGACCCGCCCGCCCGGACGCCCGGTCGGCGAGGTGGTGGACGGCATGCTGCCCGGCGCCGACCCGGGAAGCATGGGGCCGCTGCCCTACCGCCTCTACCGGCCGGCGACGCCGGGTCCGCACCCGATCGTCGTCTACTTCCACGGCGGCGGATGGGTGCTGGGCGACGAACAGTCCGACGAACCTTTCTGCCGCGACATGTGCCGGCGCACCGGCATGATCTTCGTCAGCGTCGGCTATCGCCATGCACCGGAGCAGCGCTTCCCCGCCGCCGCGGAGGATGCCTATGCCGCGCTGCGCTGGGTCGCCGACCACGCCGCCGACCTCGGCGGACGTCCCGACGCGGTGTGCGTGGCCGGCTGGAGCGCCGGCGGCAATCTCGCCGCCGTCACCTGCCAACTGGCGCGCGACCGCGGCGGCCCCAAGATCGCGGGACAGCTCCTCGTCTGCCCGGTCACCGACTGCACCTTCGACCGGCCGTCCTACGTCGAGAATGCCGACGGTTATTTCCTGACGCGCTCGCTGATGTACTGGTTCTGGGATCTCTATTGCGCGCCCGCCGATCGGACCGACCCGCGCGTCTCTCCGCTGCGCGGCAAGCTCGCGGGCCTGCCGCCGGCCTTCGTGGTCACCTGCGAATTCGACCCGTTGCGCGACGAGGGCATCGCCTATGCCGAGGCGATGGCCGGCGCCGGCGTGCCGGTCGAGCAACTGCAGGCACGCGGCCACTTCCACTCGTCCTTCACCATGGTCGATGTCGTGATCACCGGGGTCGGCGGCCGCGTGCAGATGGCCAGGGCGCTCCGCCGCTTCGCCGGCCTGTCGGACGAAGCAGCGGCCCAACTCGGCGAGCGCGCGGCCCAGCGGCCGGTGCAGGCCGCGGCAGGTGCGGCCGACTGAGAGCGCTCGCTCCCCGTCCTCTGCCCCCGCATCGCGCGGGTCGCCGCCAATGCCAAGAGGCCTTGGCGGCTTGCTGCCCCTGTCTTGTGCAAGCGAGCCGATCAAGGCCAACCGTCCGAAATCACCGGGCTTCATGCGATGCTGGCCCGAACCCGGAGAAAGGCCGCTCATGCGCGCATATGTGCTGGAACACTATGGCGGTCCCGAAGGCGCACGCCTCGCGGATGTTCCTACGCCTGTGCTGGGTTCGCGCGACATCCTCGTCGAGGTGCACGCTGCGGGGCTCAATCCCGTGGATTTCAAGTTTCGACAAGGAAAGCTTCGGCCCGTCCTGCGGCCAAAGCTGCCTTTCGTGCTCGGCAACGAGCTCGCGGGGGAAGTGGTAGCGGTCGGCTCCGACGTCAAACGGTTCCGCGTGGGCGATCGTGTGTTCGCCCGGACCGCCAAAGACCGAGCCGGCGCCTTCGCCGAGCAGGCCTGCATCGGCGAGGACCATGCCGCCCTCGTACCCCGGGATCTGGATTTCGCCGCGGCCGCCGCCGTGCCGCTGGCAGGATTGACGGCTCTGCAGGCCTTGCGGGACGAGCTGGCCGTGAGGCCGAACCAGAGAGTGTTCATTTCCGGCGGCGCCGGCGGTGTCGGCACTTTTGCGATCCAAATCGCCAAATGGCTGGGCGCCCACGTGACGACGACGGCTTCGGCACGGGGCGAGACACTGGTGCGCTCGCTCGGCTGCGACGAGGTGATCGACTACACGACACAGGACATTTCCCGGACGGGCAACCGGTTCGATGCGGGGTTCGACCTGATCGGTGGCAAGACCCTGGCGCAGATGTTCGACGTCATGAAGCGCGGGACCAGGATCGTTTCGGTGGCCGCGATCCCCGAACCCCAGACCGCGATCAAGGATCTCGGCGGCCGTCGCGCTCTTGCTGCCGTGTTCTGGCTCGCCAGCTACGGCATCAGATCGCGCGCACGGCGCGCGGGCGTCGGCTATCGATATCTCTTCATGCATCCCAGCGGCCGCGACCTCGCTCAGCTCGCCGAGCTCATCGAGGGTGGTCGGCTGACCGTCGTCGTCGACAAGACCTACCCGTTCGCGAAGGTCGCCGACGCTCTGGCCCACGTCGAGAGTGGCCATGCCAAGGGAAAGGTCGTCGTGACGATGCGGTGACGACGCGACGGGGCCGCAAACCGCCATACCGACGCTAACGCCGGCGCGATTCAGCTAGACAGAACTTCAACTGACGGTTCATCCTCGCAGCATGAATGCATCGGCACACAGAAGCCGAGCACAGGAGGAAACCCGATGTCTCAGAGCGCCTCTCGAAGCGCAAAGTCTCGACGCAAGTTCCTGAAGGGCGCGGCGGTCGCCACCGCCGCGACCGTGGCGGCGCCGGCCGTGGTCAAGGCCCAGGGGCCGATCAGCATGCGATGGCAGAGCACCTGGCCGTCGAAGGATATCTTCCACGAGTTCGCCCTCGACTTCGCCAAGAAGATCAACGACATGACCGGCGGCGACCTCAAGATCGAGGTTCTGCCCGCCGGTGCCGTCGTCCCGGCCTTCGGCCTGCTCGAAGCCGTCTCCAAGGGCACCCTGGACGGCGGCCACGGCGTGCTGGTCTATCATTACGGCAAGCAGACCGCGCTGGCGCTGTGGGGCTCGGGTCCGGGCTACGCCATGGACGCCAACATGCTGATGGCCTGGCACAAGTATGGCGGCGGCAAGGAACTGCTCGAAAAGCTCTATGCCTCGATCGGCGCCAATGTCGTGTCCTTCCCTTACGGCCCGATGCCGACGCAGCCGCTCGGCTGGTTCAAGAAGCCGATCGCCAAGGTCGAGGATCTGCAGGGCCTGAAGTTCCGCACTGTCGGCATCTCGATCGACGTCTTCCAGGCGATGGGCGCGGCGGTCAACGCTCTGCCCGGCGGCGAAATCGTCTCGGCAATGGATCGCGGCCTGCTCGACGCGGCGGAGTTCAACAACGCCTCGTCGGACCGCGTGCTGGGCTTCGCCGACGTGTCGAAGATCTGCATGCTGCAGAGCTACCACCAGAACGCCGAGCAGTTCGAGATCATGTTCAACAAGGACAAGTTCAACGCGCTGCCGGAGAAGATGCGGGCGATCATCGTCAATGGCGTGGAGGCGGCGTCGCAGGACATGCAGTGGAAAGCGATCGACCGCTATTCCAAGGACTATGTCGAGCTGCAGACCAAGGACAAGGTCCGCTTCTACAAGACTCCCGACGCCGTGCTGAAACGCCAGCTCGAAGTCTATGACGACGTGGTCGCCAAGAAGTCGGCGGAGAACGCGCTGTTCAAGGAAATCGCCCAGTCACAAGTCGCCTTCGCCAAGCGCGCCGTGCAATGGGAGCAGGACACGGTCGTCGGCCGCCGGATGGCCTTCGATCATTATTTCGGCCCGCAAGCCAAGCCGATCCGGCTCTAGGGGCGTACCGCCAGAAGTCACAACGGTGGTGTCATCCCGAGCGACAGCGAGGGACCTTTGAGGCAACAGCAAAGGTTGCTCGGCTTCGCCTCGGGATGACACCTCGTTTGTGAGCTGCAGGGACGTCCCCAAAGGGCGATGTCCCGTTCGTTTGCGCCAATGTGGTTCCCATGACTGTCGAACGCTTTCTGCAGACTGTCGACGGCATCAGCACCTGGGTCGGCAAGGCGGCAGCCTGGCTGATCGTCGTGCTGATGGTGGTGGTCTGCCTCGAAGTCTTCAAGCGGTACCTGCTTAACGCACCGACCGCCTGGATCTTCGACCTCAACAACATGCTCTACGGCTCGCTGTTCATGCTGTGCGGCGCCTATGCACTGGCGCAGAACGCCCATGTGCGCGGCGACTTCCTCTACAGCTCGATGCGGCCGCGCACCCAGGCGACGCTCGACCTGATCCTCTACTTCGTTTTCTTCTTTCCGGGCATCACGGCGCTGCTCTATGCCGGCTGGGACTACGCCGGCGACGCCTGGCGCATTCGCGAGCATTCCAATGTCACGGCCGACGGGCCGCCGGTCTATCACTTCAAAACCGTCATCCCGATCGCCGGCGCGCTGGTGCTGCTGCAGGGGCTGGCCGAAGTGGTGCGCTGCATCGTCTGCCTGAGGACCGGCGCCTGGCCGGCGCGGCTCAAGGACGTGAGCGAGATCGACGTCGTCGAGGAGCAGCTCGCCCATTCCGAACATGTCGACGACGAGGCGCGCCAGCTCGCCATCGCTCGGGCGGCGCAGATCGACGAAACGGCGCGGCAGCGCGGGCTCGGGGGAGACAACAAGATATGAGCGATCCTGCGCTCGGCCTGCTGATGCTGGGCCTCATTGTGGTCGTGATCATGATGGGCTTCGCCACGGCCTTCACCCTGATGGGGCTGGGTATCTTCTTCGGCTTCATCGCCTTCTACGATCCCTCGCAGCCCTGGGCGGAGAACAAGGTGTTCGCCCTGATGGTCCAGCGCACTTACGGCGCCATGACCAACGACGTGCTGATCTCCATCCCGCTCTTCGTGCTGATGGGCTACGTGATGGAACGCGGCGCCCTGGTCGACAAGATGTTCTACTCGATTCAGCTCGCCTTCCGCCGCGTGCCGGCGGCGCTCGCGGTGGCGACCTTGATCGTCTGCACCTTCTGGGGCATCGCCAGCGGCCTGGTCGGCGCCGTCGTGGTGCTGATGGGCGTCATCGCCATGAACCCGATGCTGCGGGCCGGCTACGACGTGAAGCTCGCCTCCGGCGTCATCACCGCCGGCGGAACCCTCGGCATCCTGATCCCTCCCTCGGTGATGATCATCGTCTATGCCGCCGTCGCCGGTCAGTCGGTGGTCAAGCTCTATGCGGCGGCGATGTTTCCCGGCTTCTTCCTCGCCCTGCTCTACCTCGTCTATGTCCTGGGCTGGGCGACGATCAATCCGCGGATCGCCCCCCGGCTGCCCGAGGAGCAGACCAGGGTCCCGGTGCCCGGCTGGGTCGAGCGGCTGCAAGCCGCCTATTCGCGCAACATGCTGGTCGGGCTGGCGCGTGCCCTGCTCTCACCCGCACGCGCCCGGACGATCGCCGCCGACGGCAAGCCGCTGGGCTATCGCGGCATCGCCTACAATTTCGGCGTGGCGCTGGTGCCGCTGTTCCTGGCCGTCGTCACCCTGGGCGGCGCCTGGTGGTATGTCGTCATCCACAAGAAGACCATCGACGCGCCCGAAGCGGCCGGCCTGCAGCCGCTCGGCGGCGCGGCGGCCGTCGCCGAGGCCACGCCCGCTGACGCCGGGCCCTCGGCCGCCTTCTACATCTGGTTCGCCATCGTCGCCGCCCTGACCGCACTCGCGGTGCTGCGCTACTACTGGCGCATGGATGCGGCGCGCTTCACCGTCCTGAAGCTCCTCACCGCGTCGGTCATGCCGCTCGGTATCCTGACGATCATCGTGCTGGCGGTGATCCTGTTCGGCATCACGACGGCCACGGAGTCGGCGGCGGTGGGCGCGGCAGGCGCCTTCCTGTTCGCCTTCCAGGCGCGCACGCTCGACTGGAAGCGCACCAAGGAAGCAGTCTTCCTGACCGCCAAGACGACGGCGATGGTGTGCTGGCTGTTCGTGGGCTCGGCGCTTTTCTCGGCAGTCTTCGCCATCCTGGGCGGCCAGGGCCTGGTCGAACGCTGGGCGCTGTCGCTCAACCTGACGCCGCTTCAGTTCATGATCCTGTCGCAGGCGATCATCTTCGTGCTCGGCTGGCCGCTGGAATGGACGGAGATCATCATCATCTTCGTGCCGATCTTCCTGCCCCTGCTGAAGCACTACGACATCGACCCGATCCTGTGGGGCACCCTGGTCTTCGTGAATTTGCAGGCCGCTTTCCTATCGCCGCCGGTGGCCATGTCTGCATTCTATCTGAAGGGCGTGTCGCCACCGCACGTGACGATCAACCAGATATTTGGGGGTATGATGCCCTATATGCTGATCGTCATTGTCTGCATGGTGATCATGTATCTGTGGCCGGGCATGACGCTCTGGCTGCCCAACTACCTCTACGGCAACTGATACGGACAGGAGGAACGCCATGAAAGCTCAGGCCGACAAAGTTCTGAAGGAAGCAGTTGCCAAAGGCGACGTGCCCGGCGTCGTCGCCGTCGCGACCGACCGCAAGGGCCAGACCTACGAAGGTGGCTTCGGCAAGCGCGTCCAGGGCGAAGCTGCCGACATGACGCCCGACACCGTGGCGTGGATCGCCTCGATGACCAAGGCGCTGACCGGCGCCGTCGCCATGCAGCAGGTCGAACGCGGCAAGCTCGGCCTCGACACGCCGGCCAAGGCCGTCATTCCCCAGCTCGGCGAGGTGGGCGTGCTCGAAGGCTTCGACGGCACCGGCAAGCCCAAACTGCGCAAGGCCAAGCGCGACATCACCCTGCGCCATCTGCTGACCCATACGGCAGGGTTCGGCTACGACATCTGGAACGCCGATCTCGCCAAATATCAGGAGGCCGAGGGCGTGCCGGGCGTGATCTCCTGCCAGAACAAGGCGCTCACCACGCCGCTCCTCTTCGATCCGGGCGAGCGCTGGTACTACGGCATCAACATCGACTGGGCCGGCAAGATGGTCGAGGCGGCCGCGGGCAAGAAGCTCGGCCAGGTGCTGCGTGACGATCTGCTGGGTCCTCTCGGCATGAACGACACGGCCTTCCGCATTTCCGACGGCATGCGCGGGCGCATGGCCAAGATCCATCACCGCGGCCCCGACGGCGCGCTGACGGCCGATCCGGCTTTGGAGATCCCCCAGGAACCGGAATTCGAGATGGGCGGCGGCGGGCTCTATTCGACCGCCGGCGATTATCTCAAATTCGTGCGCATGATGCTGAACGACGGCAAGACGGACGACGGCAAGGCCGTGCTGAAGCCGGAGACCGTGGCGGCCATGTCGAAGAATGCCATGGGCGAGTCGCGGGTCACCCTGTTGAAGACGGCCGCACCGCCCTTCTCCAACGACGCCGAGTTCTTCCCCGGCCTCGACAAGCAGTGGGGCCTCTCCTTCATGATCAACAATCAGGAAGCGCCGACCGGCCGCTCGGCCGGTGGGCTCGCCTGGGCCGGCCTCGCCAACACCTATTACTGGATCGACCAGAAGAAGGGTGTGGGCGGCGTCTACGTGACCCAGATCCTGCCCTTCGCCGACGTGAAGTCGCTGCCGCTGTTCTACGCCTTCGAAAGCGCGGTCTACGGCAAGTAAGCTCAGGGCAAACAGATCAAGAAAGGCCGAACAGCTCGGTCTCCTCGCGCACGCCGCGCAGGCGGTGGCGGCCGAGCGAGACCAGGCGATCCTGGCTCAGCGTCGCGACCTCAGCGAAGGCACGCGACATCAGGAGCGGCCGACCGAGCGGTGTGCACAGCGCCTCGATACGCGAGGCCTCGTTGACGGCAGGGCCGATCACGGTGAAGTCGAGCCGCGTGTCGCTGCCGACATTGCCGTAGAGCACCTTGCCGATATGCAGCGAGACATCGAGCCCGGCGGCCGGCTGGCCGCCGGCGCGCCGGTCCATGTTCAACCGATCGACCAGCGCCAGTGCCTCGGTGGCGGCCTTCAGGGCATCGGCACAGACAGCCGCCCTGTCGCCCCCCACGACAGCGAAGGCCGCGAGCAGGCCGTCGCCCATGAACTTCAACACTTCGCCGCCGTGGTCAACGACCGGTTGCACCATGCAGCCGAGATAGTCATCGAGCAGGGCGATGAGATCGCGGCCGGGCACGGTGTCGGCCAGCGCAGTGAAGCCCTGCAGGTCGGCGAAGAGCAGCACGGCTTCCACGCTCTGGACTTCGCCGCGCAGCACCGTGCCGGCATAGACGCGACTCGCCGGATCGTTGCCGAGATAGGCCGCCAGAAGGCCATGACCGATCGCGCGCGTCGTCACGGCCTTGATGGCGACCGCGAAGACCTGGATCACCTGTCGCAGCAGCGCGACGTCCTCGACGCGATAGCCGCCCGGCTGGCTGGTCGTCGCCGAGACCACCAGCCAGCCCCGTTCGGCATGCTCGACCTCGGTGGCGCCGCCGACCCGCGGTGCGAGCTCGCCCAACGGCAGGACCCAACCCATCCATTCGACCGTACCGGCCGCCTGCAGCTCCTCGAAAACCGGCAGGGCCGGTACATCGGCGCCGGTGTCGAAGCGATAGCGCCGCTCGGCGATGCCATCGCGCAGCATGGGATCAAACGGACTCTGCCGTATCTCTGCCGAATCGATCTCGGCGTGGACGAATTCGAACTGCTTGGTGATGCCCTGCCCGTGGTCCCAGATGAGGCTGCGCGCCCGCACCATGGGGTGCAGGGTGTTCATGCCGACGAACAGCCGTTCGACGGCCACCCCTGCGCCGTTGAGCCGACGGCCGAAGCCGTCGACCAGATCCTCGAGCGGCACGTTGCGCAGGCCCGCCTGGGCCAGCCATTCGACCAGGGCGGATGATGTCATCGACGGGATACTCCGAGCATCAGCGGCAATAGGGGACAGCATCGGGCGGGACGAGGACCGCCAAAGCCGTTACAACGGCAACCCTCGACAAGGACAATCCGATGACGAAAGCCGATCCCGCGCGCAAGCCCCTTCGTCAGGACGAACTCGTGGAACGGCTAAAGACGGGCCGCGTCTTCCAGGGGGTCGCCATTACCTCCGAAGTAACGCTCGACGAGCTCGATCTCTCGGAGAGCCGCTTCGAGGACTGTGCCTTCGACCTGCCGAATGTGCGCGGCGCGGACTTCTCCGGCGCCCAGTTCAAGGATTGCCGCTTCTCACCAGTCCGCCTCGCCAGTTGCAAGTTTGCCGGCGCCCGCTTCGAGGGCGCCGGTTTCTTCGATCCTGAGAGCAAGAAGGGCGCCGTGTTCGCTTTCTGCGACCTCAGGGAAGTCGAAGCCGAGAAATGCAACTTTGCCGTCGGCGCGTTCGAGCGCTGCGACCTGCACGATTTCAAGGCCCGTGAATGCAGTTTCCGCGGCGTGCGCTTCAACGGCTCGAGCTTCGCTAAGGCGATCTCGCGGCGTGTGGTGGTCACGCGCGCCCGTTTCGAGGCCTGCAACTTCACCTTCACCGACTTTGCCGGCGTGTCGCTGGCGCATTGCGAGTTCCAGACCTGCAAGTTCGTCGACACCGCCTTCTTCGACGTCGACCTCACCGACGCCATCCTGCGCGGCTGCTCGATCGAAAAGGCGGAATGGGAACGGGCGAACCTGACCCGTGCTGACCTGCGTGGCTCGACGATCTCCGGCCTCAACCTCGCCGTCCTGTCGGGCTATGCCGGCCTGGCGATCGGCGAGAGCCAGCAGACCGAGCTTCTCGAACGGCTGGGCGTGTCGGTCAGCCCGGATTAAGGGGCCGGCGGCGGCACCATAGTGCCCTTGGGCAGGGCGGCGCAGTGGTCGTAGATCGCCGAAGGACGGGTGAACCAGACCTTGTCCTTCTGCGGATGGTTGGCGATGTGCTGCAGCGCCTCGCGCAGCATCCGGAGGCGATAGGGCTGGCCCACGATCATGGTGTGGAGTGCGATGCCGCAGACCAGCGGCTGCTTGGCTGACTGGCGCAGCAGCTCCTCGAACTGGCCGATGATGAAGTCGCGGAACTCCTCGGGCGAATGGTGTCGCACCAGGATCTGCGGGCTGTCGTTGATCTCGATCGGATAGGGCACGCTCATCAGCGGCCCCGAGCGGGTCTTCATCCAGAGCGGCTGGTCGTCGGCCGGCCAATCCATCAGGAAGTCGAAGCCGACCTCCTTGAGGAGATCGGGTGTCCAGCGCGTCGAGGCCATCCAGGGCGCCATCCAGCCGCGCGGCCGCTGGCCCGAGGCCTTCTCGATGGCGTCGCGTACTTCTTCGAGGAAGCGCTTTTCGTCCGATTCCCACATATGGCCGTGGCGTTCGGCATTGGTGCGGCCGTGGCCGATGAACTCGTCGCCACGCGCCTTCAGGGCGTCGACGATCTGCGGGGCATAGTCGAACACCGTGGTGTTGATCAGGTGCGCGGCCGGCAGGTTGAGCTCGTCGAACAGTTCCAGGCAGCGCCACACGCCGACCCGGTTGCCGTAGTCGCGCCAGGCGAAGGTGCGCGGATCGGGCGGCGGATTGGCGACGGTGAGCAGATGCCCGTCGCCCGTACCGTAGGCGAAGTGCTCGATGTTCAGCCCGAGATAGACGGCCAGCCGCTTGCCGTCGGGCCAGGAATAGTCCTTGCGTTCGGTGATGGGCGAATAGGCGTAGCGATCGTGATACGGCAGACGCAGCATTTGTCCCCTCATCGTCAGGACGACTCGTTTAGCGTTTGACCACAGCCGTCTTGTTCTCGGTCTCGCCGGCGTTCATGGCGCGGAAGCGGGCCACGGCTTCGGCATGGAAGGCACGCTCCTGCGGGCCGGCCTCTTCGACCGGGCGGCGTTCGTCGTCGAAATGGCCGTGCTTGTCCTCGCCGCGCACCAGCATCGCGGTGACGCGGGTCGGCGAGGTGCAGCGTGCCCAGGTCGGGATGTAGCTGATGCCGAGCCCGATGCGGCGGTCGTGCCAGCGGTTGGGCCGCGAATTGTGCACCAGATGCGTGTGGTGCAACGAGAACTGGCCGGCCTTCACCGGCATGTAGGCCGTCCTGGTGCGATCGACGTCGACGGCCAGTTCCTGACCGCGCGACAGCAGATTGTCGGGGTTCTGCATCTCCCCATGCGGCAGCTGGCCGAGCTTGTGCGAGCCCGGCACGACCTCCATGCAGCCCGCTTCGATCGGGGCGTCGGTCAGCGCCACCCAGGCCGTCACGTGGCAGGCTGGCTCCAGCGCAAAGTAAGTCGCATCCTGGTGCCAGCTCACATAAGCGCCCGAGCCGGCATCCTTCGGCCAGACCGTAAGATGGAACAGGCGGATATCCGGTCCGATCAGGTCCTCGACCGCATCCAGCACCTCAGGCGCATGCACGATCTCGTCGACCCAGGGAAAGAGGAGATGCGGCTTGAAATTGTGGCCGCGGGTCATCTTCTGGCCCTGGGCATGCTCGAAAGTTTCGAGCCTGTCGCGCCAGGCACGCGTGCGCTCCGCCGAGAAGGCGTCGACAGGGCAGACATAGCCGTCGCGCTCGTATTGCGCGATCTGATCCGGGGTGAGCTTCTTCGACATCAGTGTGCCGTCCAGCCACCGTCGACGAACAGTAGCGTTCCCGTGACGAAGGACGAGTCGTCGCTCGCAAGGAAAAGGGCGGCGCGCGCAACCTCCTCCGGCTTGCCGATGCGGCCGATCGGATGGCGCTGCTTCCAGAAGCTGCGCATCGCCTCGGGATCGGCGTAGCGCGTCAGCGAGCGAGCGGGCATCGGGGTGTCGATGACGCCCGGCATCAGGGCATTGACCCGGATGCCCTGCGCGGCATGGTCGACCGCCATGGTCTTGGTGAAGGAGGCGATGGCGCCCTTGGAGGCGACATAGGCGGCGTTGCGGCCCGGGCTCGACTGGGCGAGCTGCGAGCCCACCGTCACGATCGCTCCCGACCCGGCGGCGATCATCGGCTGGATGGCGTGGTGGATCCAGAGGTAGGTGCCCTTGACGTTGACGTCGAAAGTGCGGTCCCAGGTCGTCTCGTCGACGGTGTCGACCGTACCGCCGAGGGAGATGCCGGCCGCCGTCATCAGGATGTCGATGCGGCCCCATTTCTCCATCACATGGGCGACGCCGCCGCGCACCTGCTCTGCGCGGCTGACGTCGGCCGCGATGGCCAGCGCGTGGCCGCCCTCGGCTTCGATCTCGTTGGCGAGATCGAGAAGTCCTGCTTCGTCGAGATCGACCAGCGCCACGCGGGCGCCTTCCGCGGCAAACAGGCGGGCAGAGGCGGCGCCGATCCCCGACGCGGCTCCGGTCACGATGGCAACGCGATTCTCGAGCTTCATGGCGCAAGCTTAACGCGCCGCCGCAGCCTCTGTCAGTCCATCATCACTTGGGCCGTTTGCGCAGCGGTCGTTTGCGCTGCGCACGGCGGGCCAGCATGTTCAGCGCCTCGATCAGGCCGGAGAAGGCCATGGCGGCATAGATGTAGCCCTTGGGCACATGGGCGCCCATGCCGTCGGCGATCAGAGTCGCCCCGATCATCAGCAGGAAGCCCAGCGCCAGCATGACGATGGTCGGGTTGTGGCCGATGAAGCGTGCCAGCGGATCGGCCGCCAGCAGCATCAGGCCGACCGCGACGACGACGGCGATCACCATGATCGGAATGTGGTCGGTCATGCCGACCGCAGTGATGATGCTGTCGAGTGAAAAGACCAGGTCGAGGATCAGGATCTGGCCGATCACGCCCATGACTGTCACGCCGGCGACGCCGGCGGTCGTGGCCTCGGTCTCTTCCTCGCCGGTAACGTGATCGTGAATCTCGCTGGTCGCCTTGTAGATCAGGAACAGGCCGCCGGCGATCAGGATCAGGTCGCGCCAGGAGAAGGCATGGCCGAACAGAGAGAAGATCGGCGCCGTGAGCTGCACGATGAAGGCGACGCCGCCCAGCAGGCCGAGCCGCAGGACCACCGCCAGGCCGATACCGACCCGTCGGGCCCCCGACCGCTTCTCCTCCGGCAGCTTGTTGGTCAGGATCGAGATGAAGATCAGGTTGTCGATGCCCAGCACGACTTCCATGATCACCAGCGTGGCCAGCGCCGCCCAAGCTTGGGGATCGCGGGCAAGGACGAGGAGCTCTTCCATGAGCTCCCACCATAAGTCATTGCTGCTGCAGGCCAAGAGACCTTTCTTTTACGCGACCGACCCGCTAAGCCCGCGGGCGATGTCCGCCCCTGCCGCCCCGACGGCCGCCCCGCCGCTCGCGATCGTCCTTTTGTCGGTGTCGGCCTTTGCGGCGGCGGCCAACATGCGGGTCATCGATCCCCTGCTCGTGCAGCTTTCCGCCAGCTTCGCCGTCACGGTCGGCGATGCCTCGATCGCGGCCACCGCCTTCCTGTTCGCCAACGGCGTCTTCGTGCTGGTGCACGGTCCGTTCGGTGACCGTTATGGCAAGATGCCCGTCGTGGCGCTGGCCTGTATTGGCGCGGCGGTCTGCTGCGTGCTGGGTGCACTTTCGACGTCGCTGAACATGCTGACCCTGGCGCGCTTCCTGACCGGGGTCACGAGTTCGGCCATCATTCCGCTCGCCATCGCCTGGGTGGGCGACAATGTCAGTTACGAACGACGCCAAGCCACCCTCGCCCGCTTCCTGACGGGTCAGACGCTCGGCCTGATGACCGGCTCCGCGCTGGGCGGCGCGATCGGCGACTGGCTGGGCTGGCGGTCGGTATTCTGGGTGCTGGCCGTCATCTACATCCTGGCCGGGGCCGCTCTGTTCGCCGTGATGCGCGCCCGGCCCGAGATCGCCCGCCGCCCCGAGCGCAGCCAGGGCTCGATGGTGGGACAGATGCTGCGGGTGTTGCGCCGGCCCTGGGCGCTCACCGTGATCATCGTCGTGGCTCTGGAGGGCGGCTTCTTCTGGGGCGCCTTCACCTTCGTCGGCGCCGACCTGCACCAGCGCTTCGGCCTGGGCTTCGCCGCCATCGGCCTCGCGGTCGCGGCCTTCGGGGTCGGCGGTTTCCTCTATGTGATGGTGGCACACCATCTCGTGCGCCTGCTTGGCGAGCGCGGCCTCTGCACCTGGGGCGGGCTTGGCCTCGGCGTGGCCTTTGCCGGCATGGCGCTGGCGCCCTCGGCCGAGGTGGAGTTCGCGGCCATCGTAGTCGCGGGTGTGTCGTTCTACATGCTGCACAACACGCTGCAGACCAACGGCACGCAGATGGCGCCGGAAGCACGCGGCGCCGGCATGGCGCTGTTCGCCCTCTGCCTGTTCATCGGCCAGGCGATCGGCGTGCCCATCGCCGCGCCGATCGTCGATCGCTGGGGCGCACCGCCGATCTTCTGGGCGGCCGCCATTTTCCTGCCGTTGCTTGCCCTGTGGTTCTCGGCGGCACTCCGCCGACGCAGTCAGCTCGCCGGTGAGACACGGAACTGATAGGGCTCCTCGAGCGACCGGCACTCCTCGGCCGTGAGCACGACGTCGGTCGCCTGGGCGGCCGAGGTGAGCTGGTCGAGCCCGGTCGCCCCGATGATCGGCGCGCCCATATAGGGCTTGTGCAGCAGCCAGGCGAGCGCGGCCTGGGCCGGCGTGACGCCCTTGCCCGCGGCGATCTTCTTCAGGCGTTCGACGACTTCCCAGTCGCAGTCGCGGTAGGTACCGGGCTGGACCACCGTGTCGTTCTTCGAGCGTTCGGTGCTGCCGCCGCCGTCCTTGCTGCGGTTGCCCGCCAGAAAGCCCCGCGCCAGCGGCGAATAGGGGATGAGGCCGACGCCCTGCTCGTGGCAGAGCCGGTTCATCTCCCGCTCCTCCTCGCGCTGGACGAGGTTGTAGAGGTTCTGCATGGCTATCGGCCGGGCATAGCCCTTCCAGTCGGCCACCATCACCATCTGCGCGAACTTGTAGGCCGGCATGGTCGAGCCGCCGATGTAGCGCACCTTGCCCGAGCGCACGATCTGGTCGAGCGTGTACATGGTCTCCTCGATCGGCGTGTGCGGATCGAGGCGGTGGACCTGGTAGACGTCGATGTAATCGGTCTGCAGGCGCTTCAGCTGGGCATCGACCGACGCCATCAGGTGCTTGCGGCCAGTGCCGACGTCGTTGGCGACCTCGCTCATGCGGATGCCGACCTTGGTCGAGAGCACGATCTCCTCGCGCCGCACCGTCTTCAGGAGGGTCGCGCCCATGATCTCCTCGGACCGCCCGAAATTGTAGGTGTCGGCGGTGTCGAAGAAAGTGATGCCGACATCGAGGGCGCGCTTGAAATAGGCCGGTGCCTCGGATTCGTCGAACTTGCCCCAGCCGCGCCGGCCCTTGGCGCCCCAGGAATTGCCGCCGAGGCAGATGCGGCTGACGATCAGGCCCGAGCGGCCGAGCGGTCCGTACTTCATTGTAGATCCCCCTTGTCGGCGGGAGCTTAAGCACCCACCTTCGATGAATGAAAGTGCTGATCGAATTCTGCGGCGCTTGAGGCTACAAGCCGCAAGCCCTCCGTGTGAGGGAACGCCTCGAAAAGCTGGGGGCCGCCGACATCGAGCTGCGCCCCGGCAAATCCGGCCAGTTCGACGTCACGGTCGACGGTGAACTGAGATACACCCGCCGCGACACCGGTCGTTTTCCGACCGATGCGGAGATCGAGGATATCTTGTCGGGTTGAGCTGTCGCGCCCTTGCGGCGTCAGCCCAACACTTCCTTATTCACGACGTTGGCGGCGTTCGGCCGGCCGTCGAAGACGCTCAGGATGTTCTCGACGGCGGTGACGGCCATGCGGTCGCTCGCCTCCTTGGTGACGCCGGCCATGTGCGGGCTGAAGATCACGTTCTCCAGGCCGAACAGCTTGTTGGCGGGATCCGGCGGCTCCTTGTCGAGCACGTCGAGACCGGCACCGCGCAGCTTGCCGCTCGACAGCGCCGCATAGAGCGCGTCCTCGTTCACGATGCCGCCGCGTGCCGTATTCACCAGGAAGGCCTCGGGCTTCATGAGGCCGAGCGTCTCGGCGTTGAACATGTTCACCGTCTCCGGTGCCTTGGGGCAGTGGATGGAGACGAAATCCATCTTGGGCAGGATCGCCTTGAGGTCGGTGACCTTGGTGCCACCCGCCTTCTTGATCTCGGCTTCGGAGATGTTCGGATCGAGCACGAAGACCTCCATGTCGAAGGCGAAGCAGCGCTTGACGGTCCGTGAGCCGATGCGGCCCATGCCGACCACCAGGACGGACTTGCCGGAGAGATCGGCCGGCAGGTCGGACAGCCGCTGGCCCCAGCCTTTTTCGCGCACGAAGCGGTCGTACTTCTTCACCAGGCGCGCGGAGGCCAGCATCATGTACATCGCGTGTTCGGCCACCGAGACCGAGTTGGCGATGCCCGTGGTCATCAGCGGGATCTTGCGCTTGTTGAGCGCGGGGATTTCGACGGCGTCGAAGCCGACGCCGAGACGGGCCACCACCATCATGCCCGGCGCGGCATCGAGCTCGGCTTGACGGAACGGCGTGGCGCCCAGGGTGACCGCGTTGGCGTCCTTCAGCTTGGGATGCAGGCTCGGCACCGTATCGTCGGTCAGGACCTCGTAGTCGACGTCGTCGCGCTTCTTCAGCACGTCGATCCCGGCCTCTGGCATGCGGCCGACGATCAGTACTTTCTTGCGATTCTTGCCCGTGGTCATCGTTTCCCCTGCAGTCTTGCCGAACGAACGGGCGCGATCCTAGAGGCCGCCGCCACGAGGCGCCAGTACGGGTTCCTTTTCCGCGAAAACGCGACAGTCGAAACGGATTTTCACACGGCAGGCCGCCTCCAGCCGGCCAGGATCCGCTTCAGGGGAGGTAGTTGAGCGGGAGCCGCGTGGTCGACTTGATCTCCTCCATGGCGAACATCGAGGTGACGTCCGACAGTTCGACACGGGCGATCAGCCGCTTGTAGAAGGCGTCATAGGCTTCGATGTCGGGCAGGGCGAGGCGGATCAAGTAGTCGATCTCACCGCTCATCCGGTAGCAATCCATCACTTCCGGAAAGGACGCGATGGCCTTGGCGAAGCGACCGAGCCACTGGGCGTTGTGCTGCGAGGTGCGGACGGCCACGAACACCGTCACGGCGGCGTTCACCGACTTGCGATCCAGCAAGGCCACCCGCGCCCGCACGATGCCCGCCTCCTGCAGACGGTTGATCCGCCGCCAGCACGGCGTGGTCGACAGGCCGACGCGGCGGGCGACCTCGGCCAGCGCCATGTCGGCATCGTCCTGCAGGCAATCCAGAATCTTCTTGTCGAAAGAATCGAGTGAAAATTTCGCGGCCATGGCCCTTCTCTGAGAATGAGTTTCTCAAGTCTGCCGGGTTTGGCGCAAAGGTAGCAAGCCGTTTCCTGCCGCGACCGGTAGACTCTCCGTCATGCTCAAGCGCTTCACCGACCACCCCGCCTCGGTCAACGAGACCTACCTGCAGCATATGGGTATGGCCTTCGGCTTCGGCGGCCGCATGCTGATCGGCTCGCTGGCCTGTTTCGTCCACGGCCTGTTCCCGTGGCTCTGCCTGACCCGCGGCAGCGACACGATCCGCACCCTGCATCATCGCATGGTGAGCCACCGTACCGTGCGGCCGGCTGGTTCCGACCGCGCGCCCGCCGTCGCTGCCGGCGACTAAGCACGCGCTTCAAGCCAGCGCACTTTCCCGCCACAAATCACTGCGACGAGCTGCCCGCGGAGACTGGAGTCCGCAACCACCCACTGTCATGCTACGTTCCTCCCCACGGGGGAGCGAACTAACAGCGGAGGGCTCCAATGAAGACACCCGTACGGATCAGTTTCCAGGGCAGCACGCCGAGCGAGTCGCTGACCACCCTGATCTCCGAGCAAGTCGACATGCTGGAGCGACTGCACGGCCGATTGACGTCCTGCCAGATCGTCGTGCAGGTCCCCGACCGCAACAACCGCAGCAGCGGCCTCCTCTACAGCGTCAACATTCATGTCGTGCTGCCGGGCAATATCGACGTCAACGTCGATCACACGCCGCAGGGAGACTCGCGCTTCGCCGACCCGATCTTCGCCGTCAACGACTCGTTCCGGCGGGCTAAGCGCCTGATCAAGGAGAAGGCGCGCAAGCAGCGCGGCGACGTCAAGAACCTGCACGAGCGCTTCGACCGCACCCTCGATCGCCCACCGAACTGACGCGGCGGCTAGAGCACGTTCCGCTCGACTGGAATCAGTCGAGCGGAAGGTCGTGCTCTAGGTTCTATCGATTCTAGAGCAGCTCATGCCCGGGAAGCAGGAGCCGCATGCGGCTCCTGCTTCCCGGGCGCTGCTCTAGCTTTCATCTATCTCGCGCTCCGTTCCCGGCGCCACAGCCACAGGAAGATGGCGCCGGCGACGACGACGAGCACACTCGCCACGGCGAGCAGCATCGCGGAGTCCTGAATCCAGGCGACGGCCGGCACCGCCGCGGCAAGGAACACGCCGACCAGGCAGATGCGCCAGACGCGGGCATGCACGCCGGCCACGAAGGTGCCGAGAGCCAGCAGGATCAGCAGCGCGAGGCTCGTGGCGTTGTCGTTCACCACGCCGCGCACCTCGGGCAGGAACATCAGCGACATGGCTGCCAGGAAGGCGAGCCAGTGCAGCGCCTGGGTGACGATCAGCCGGAGATGCTCGGCCGTCTTGTCGGTTTCACGCCATCCCGAGAGAACGCAGGCGAGGCCGTATATCGGTGCCAGCGCCATCCAGTAGTAGTGGGTCGTGAGCCCGCGAAAACCGGTCAGCACGATGCCGCCGACCGCCAGGGCCAGCATGGCTGCATACGGCAGATCCCGCAGCAGCCCCGACTCGGTGCGATCGCTCAACGGGCGTCCTTCGCCAGCCGCTTCTCGACCACGCGGGCCCACAAGGTCGAGCCCAGGGTGAGCGCCTCGTCGTTGAAGTCGTAGCCGGGATTGTGGACCTCGCAACCGCCTTCGCCGCCGCCGTTGCCGATATTGATGAAGGCGCCCGGCACCTGCTCCAGCATGTAGGAGAAATCCTCCGAGGCCATCACATAGGGGCCTTCGCGGTTCATGTTCTCCGAGCCCACGATCTCGGCCGCGACGTCGGCGATGAACTTCACGGCGTTCGGATCGTTCACCAGCGGCGGGAAGACCACCCGCACGTCCGCCTTGGCGGTGCCGCCCAGGGTCTTGGCGATGCCGGTCGAGATGGTCTCGATGCGTTCCTTGACCAGCGCCATCGTCTCCTTGCGGAAGGCGCGGATCGTGCCGCGCAGGACGGCTTCCTGCGGAATGACGTTGTAGGCGTCGCCGGCATGCATCTGGGTCACCGAGATCACCGCCGAATCGAGCGCCGCGACATTGCGCGAGACGACGCTCTGCAGCGCCGAGATGATCTGGGTGGCGATGATGACCGGATCGATGCCGCTTTCCGGCCGCGCTCCGTGCGCGCCCTTGCCGGTGATATGGATGTCGAACAGGCCGCCGCCCGCCATCTGCGGGCCGGAGCGGATGGCGAACTTGCCGACATCGAGCTTCGGCCGGTTGTGCATGCCGAAGATCATCTCGCAGGGAAACTTCTGGAACAGGCCGTCCTTGACCATCGCCTCGGCCCCACCGCGGCCTTCCTCGGCGGGCTGGAAGATGAAGTGCACGGTGCCGTCGAAATTGCGCGTCGCCGAGAGGTATTTGGCGGCGCCCAGCAGCATCGCGGTATGGCCGTCATGGCCGCAGGCATGCATGCGGCCGGCATGGCGGCTGCGGTGATCGAAGGTGTTGTGCTCGTCCATCGGCAGCGCATCCATGTCGGCGCGCAGCCCGATGGCGCGCGGATTGTTGCCGACCCGGATCGTGCCGACGACGCCGGTCTTGCCGATGCCGGTCGTGACTTCGCAGCCCCATTCCTTCAGCTTCTGCGCCACGATGGTGCTGGTCCGCTCTTCCTCGAAGCCGAGCTCGGGATGGGCGTGGATGTCGCGCCGGATGGCGGTCAGCTCGGCAGCGGCGGCGGCAATCTGCGGTTCGATCTTCATAAGCTTCAGGACTCCAGCAGGAAGGACGTCATTACACGACGAAATTCGCCGCCATGCACGTTCGGATATGCATGGCCGCCGTCCGGCAGCAGGTAGGCCCGCGCCCCGGGGATCAGCCGGACCAGCTCCTCCGTGAAGTAGAGCGGCGTCACCGTGTCGTCGCGGGCGCAAAGGGCGAGCGTCGGGGCCTTGACCTTCTGCAACTGCTCGCGCCGATCGTGGGCCACGATCGCGGCGATGCGCGACAGGACGATCTCGGGCACCGGAATGGTCTCCTGTGCCTTCGCTTCCGCCGCCGCGAGCTCGGCATCGTGGTCGCGTACCCAGGACGGCATGTTGAGGGCGAGCGCGCTCGACTTGAGGTAGGCCAGCGGTCCCAGCTCCCTCAGCATCAGCGAACGCACCTCGAACAGACGCCGGAAGAAGGCATCGGTCTTGGCCCAGGTGGCGCTCAGCACCAGCCGGTCGATGCGCTGGGGATGCTCGATCGCCAGCACCTGCCCCATCGCGCCGCCGGTCGAATGACCGCACCAATGGACCTTGTCGTAACCTAGCCCTTCGATGAGCTGCAACGCATCGTCGGCCATCTGACCGACGCTGTAGGTGATCTTCGACAAGGCGCTGCGGCCGGTGCCGCGGTGATCGTGCACGATCACTGTGAAGCGGCGCGCCAACTCTGCGACGTTTTCGCCCCACCAGCGGCTGTCGCCGCCGAGGCCGGGCACTAGAAACAGCGGCGGGCCGCTGCCCAATCGTTCGTAGAACAGCTCGGCGCCGTCGCGCAGCTTGAACAGGGGCATTCCGTCTCCTCGGCGATTTGCGTATGGTCCGCCGCGAGGAGGAAAGCGCACGATGAAGCGTCTGTCGATTGCCGCGATGGTTCTGGTGGCCGCCTGCACTCCCCAGCAGCAGCAGCCGGTGACGGCAGCGATCGCCCGCCCGGCGCCCGACGAAGCGACGCCCACGGGCATCATCTACCTGTGCGACGGCCGCAAGGAAGTCACCGTGGTCTACGCCCGCAACCGCGCATCCGTGACCTATGGCGACAGGACCTGGCGCCTCGAGTACCAACCGACCGGCCAGGGTTTCCGCTATGCCGATTCGAGCTTCGAATGGAGCGGCCGCGACGAGGCCGTCGCCCTGAAGCCCATTGCCGGCACGCCCGTCGCCTTCAATTGCCGGCCGACCCGCCGCACCTGAGCGGGACGGTGCGTTATTTCAGCCAGAGCTTGATGCCGTAGCCCACCAGCGCGACGGTGCCGACGCCGGCCATCCAGAGGCCGACGAACCACAGCCACTGCCGCGGCGCCGGCATCAGTGATAGCCCTCATGGCCGGTCTTGCCGCGGAACACCCAGTAGGAATAGCCGGTATAGGCAAGGATGATCGGCACCAGGATCAACGCGCCGGGCAGCATGAACGTGAGGCTCGAGGTCGGTGCCGCCGCCTCCCAGATCGTGACGACCGGCGGCACGACATAGGGGAAGAGGCTGATCCCGAGCCCCGCCAGGCCGAGGGCGAACAGCGCCAGCGCCACCAGGAACGGCGTGTAGTGATGTAACCGCTTCAGGCTCCAGAAGAAGACGACCGTCGCAATGGCGACCAGCAGCGGCACCTGCGCCGTGAACAGGACCTGCGGCCAGGCGAACCAGCGCTGCCAGTAGGCATCGCGCAGGAAGGGCGTCGCCGCACTCACTGCTGCCATGGCCAGGATTACGCCAATGCCCAGCCGGAAGGCCAGCCGGTAGCAACGCTCCTGCAGCGAGCCTTCGCTCTTCATGATCAGCCAGGTCGCGCCCAGCAGCGCATAGCCGATCACCAGGCTCACTCCGACCAGGATGCTGAAGGGCGTCAGCCAGTCGAACCAGCCGCCGACATAGCCGCGATTCTGGACGGCGATGCCCTGCAACAGGGCGCCGAGCGTGATGCCCTGGGCAAAGGCCGCCACGATCGACCCCACACTGAAGGCGAAATCCCAGGCGGCACGGTGACCGGGGTCGCGCCAGCGGAACTCGAAGGCGACGCCGCGGAAGATCAGCGCCAGCAGCATGGCCACGATCGGCGCGTAGAGCGCCGACAGGATCATGCCGTAGGCCAGCGGAAAGGCGGCCATCAAGCCGCCGCCGCCGAGCACCAGCCAGGTTTCGTTGCCGTCCCATACCGGTGCGATCGAATTCATGGCGCTGTCGCGCTCACGGCCGACCGGCAGGGCCGGAAACAGGATGCCGATGCCGAGATCGAAACCGTCCATCACGACATAAGCGAAGATCGCGAAGGCGATGATGAAGGCCCAGATGGTGGGCAGGTCGAGACCGAAGGGCATGATCAGGCCTCCTTGCCGCCGGCGATCGATCCGGAAACCGCCGGTGCGGGCGTGATGCCGCCGGCACGCACCGGCACGTCGCGCGCCGGGCCCTCCTCGCCACTATGGGGCGAGTGGCTCATCAGCTTCAGGATGTAATAGACGCCGGAACCGAACACGATGAAGTAGACGACGATGAAGGCCAGCAAGGACATGCCGACCGCGGGCGCGGCAAGTGGCGACGCCGAGTCGGCGGTGCGCAGCAGCCCGTAGACGGTGTAGGGCTGACGGCCGACCTCGGTGGTCACCCAGCCGGCGATCACCGCCACGAACCCCGCCGGCCCCATGGCGACCGCGAAACGATGCAACCACGGCCAGTCGTAGAGCCGCTTGCGCGTCCGGGCGACCAGGCTGTAGACGGCCAGCGCCAGCATCAGCATGCCGAGGCCAACCATGACCCGGAACGCCCAGAACACGACTGGCACCGGTGGCCAGTCCTTGCGGTCGACCGATTCCAGGCCCTTGAGCGGCGCATCCCAGGCGTGCTTCAGGATCAGCGACGAGGCTTTCGGGATCTCGATCGAGTACTTCATCTCGCCGGCCGCCTCATCGGGCCAGCCGAACAGCACCAGCGGCGCGCCGTGGTCGTGGTTCTTGAAGTGACCCTCCATGGCCATGACCTTGACCGGCTGATGCTCCAGCGTGTTCAGCCCGTGCTGGTCGCCGACGAAGATCTGCAGCGGCGCCACCACGGTGATCATGCCCATCGCCATCGAGAACATCACGCGTGCGCCTTCGTTGGCGCGTTCACGCAGCAGGTGCCAGGCACCGACACCACCGACCACCAGCGCCGTCGTGAGATAGGCGGCGAACACGGTGTGCACGAGGCGGTAGGGGAACGAGGGATTGAAGATGATGGCAAACCAATCCTCCGGCACGAACTGACCCGACGGGCTGATCACATGGCCAGTCGGGGTCTGCATCCAGCTGTTGGCCGACAGGATCCAGAAGGCGGAGATGAAGGTGCCGACGGCTACAGCCAACGTGGCCACGAAATGCAGCGACTTGCCGACCCGGTTCATGCCGAACAGCATGACGCCCAGGAAACCTGCCTCGAGGAAGAAGGCGGTCAGCACTTCGTAGGCCATCAACGGCCCGACCACCGGCCCCGCCTTGTCGGAGAAGACCGACCAGTTGGTGCCGAACTGGTAGGACATGACGATGCCCGACACCACGCCCATGCCGAAGGTGAGGGCGAAGATCTTCAGCCAGTACTTGAAGAGATCGAGATAGACCGCGCGGCCGGTCCACAGCCACAGCGCCTCGAGCACGGCGAGATAGCTCGCGAGCCCGATCGAGAATGACGGGAAGATGAAATGGAACGACACCGTGAAGGCGAACTGCAGTCTCGCGAGAAAGACTGCATCGAAGGCTTCGAACATGGCGTTCTCCTACGGCGGTGCATCGCGTTACACGACACACGAGACAGTCGCGTCAGACGATGCGCGACGCATAAGTCGGTGAGCGCAATGCCGTCGTCAACAGATCGAGCGCGACGACGAGGTCAGAGCGGCTGCGTGCCGCACCGAGAGCAATGCGAATGGCGTGTTCGGGATGGTCGTCGACGCTGAAGCTGTCGCTGGTGACCACGGCAAGCCCCTGTCGCTGAATATGCGAGGCGAATTCCGCCCGGGTCCATGCCGACGGCAACGCCAACCAGACATGAAGCCCTTTGGGATGCGCGCGATAATTGTACCCTGCAAGGGCCTTCGCCGCCAGTCGCTGCCTTGCCGCAGCTTCGACGGCGACCGCCGAGATGATCGCATCGGCGCTTCCGTCGACCAGCCAACGCATGACCAGCGCCACCATCAGCGGCACCGGCATCTGCGCCACGGTGCGCAGCGCGTTGGCGAGCGCGGCAGCGGCCGCACGATCGGGGGCCAGCACGAACGACACACGCAATCCCGGCGCGATGCACTTGGAGAGACTGACCGCGAGATAGCTGCGCTCGGGAACGAGTGCTGCGATCGGCTGCAGCTTGGGATCGAGGCTGCCATAGGCATCGTCTTCGAAAAGCAGGAGGCCGCATCGACGGATCGTCGCGGCGAGCTGTTCGCGTCGCGTCGGCCCGATCGTGAGCGTCGTCGGATTGTGCATCGTCGGGATGAGATAGACGGCCTTGGCGCGATGTCGCCCCGCCGCTTCGGCCAGCGCCTCCGGGATCATCCCCTCCTCGTCGGCCTCGACGCCGACCAGGCGCACGCCGAGCGCCGCCGCGGCGGCCTTGAAGCCGGGATAGGTGAGCCGGTCGACCAGCACGACATCGTCCGCACTGGTGGTTGCGAGCAGCAGCGACGTGAGGGTCGACTGCGTGCCCGGCGCCACCAGCAGACGATCGGCTTCGGCGGTGCGTATGCGCCGGCGCAGCCAAAGTGCGGCCGTGCTGCGGTCGGTCTCGCTGCCGCCGGCATGCTGGTAGGTCAGGAATTCGGAGAAGCCGTGCTCGTGCTGCAGGGCCGCGAGGCCGCGCGCGATGCGGCCCTCGAGATCGGCTTCGATGGGCTGCGGCGGCAGGTTCATCGACAGATCGATGGCGATGCCTGCGGCGGCGCGCGCCGGCCGGGAGCGACTTTCCGCGACGAAGGTGCCCTGCCCCACCCGGGCATCGGTCAGGCCCCGCCGCCGCGCTTCGTTGTAGGCGCGCGTCACGGTGGTGAGGTCGACGCCCAGTGCCTGCGCCAAGGCGCGATGGGTGGGCAGTCGCTGGCCGCGATGCAGGCGGCCCGAGGCGATATCGCGATCGAGCGCCGCGACGATGCCTTCGTAGACCGGCCCGTCGGCCGTGTCGATTGTAGGGCTCCAATCCATACAATTCTCCTACAGAGACTTGAATGTATGCCCATCTGTATGGACATACAAGGCACCGAACTGGAGGAGGACAAAATGCCCGGGAATGGCGGTCTCTATCTGTGGCGCGGCTTTCGCGGTCGCTGCCCGGCCTGCGGCGAGGGCCGGCTGTTTCGGGCCTTCGTGAAGGTGGCCGACCGCTGCAACGTCTGCGGCGAGGACCTGCACCATCACCGCGCCGACGATTTCCCGGCCTATCTCACGATCTTCATCGTCGGCCACGTGATCATACCGCTGGCCATGTTCGTGGAGATCGCCTACGCGCCGTCCTACTGGTGGCACGCCGTGATCTGGACGCCCCTGGTCATCGGTCTGTCGATCGGGCTGCTGCAGCCGATCAAGGGCACCATCGTCGCCTTGCAGTGGCACATGGGCATGCACGGCTTCGCCGAGGCGCGGCAGGCGCGCCTCGCGGGCTAATGACGCCAGCTAAGCCCAGCCGTTGAAGACCTCGACGATCGCCGGCCGATCCAGGCCGGCGCGCAGGCAGGTTTCGAGCAGCACCCGCGCTTTCAGGGGATTGAGTCGGCCGCCCCAGATGAGCCCCGCCTGGCGCAGGACGATCTCCGAGCTCGGCCCGCCATAGGTTTGCTGCAGCAAGGGCCCTCCACCGGCGCGCGGCGACACGACCGTGGGCACGATCTCGGCCAGTTGCGTGACGAGCGGCGCAATGCGCTCCGGCACGTGGCCGCCGCCCATCGCCCCCAGCACGATGCCGCGATAGCCGAGTTGGTCGCGGTGATCGGCCAGGGCCTCGAGCAGATAGCCCGGTTCGCCCAGCCCCACCCACAGCAGCGCCACCGGCTGCTCGCGAGTATCGCTTGGCATTTCGCCCAGCCGCTTGCGCGCGGCTTCGACGGGAGCCCGGACCGGCAACGACAGCGGCACGACACGGGTCTCGACCAGTGCTGCCAACGGTCCGGTCTGCGGTGAGGCAAAGGCATTGAGCCGCGTCGGATGGATCTTGAGCACGTCGCTCGCGGCATAGACTTCGTCCAGCATCACGACGATCACGCCCAGCGCCCTGGCATGCGCGCGCACCCAGGGATCGCAGGCCACGCGCACGGCGGCGAGCAGGTTGCCCGGCCCGTCGGGCGACGTCAGCGCCGGGTTGCGCATCGCCGCCGTCACGATCACCGGGATGTCGCGCTCGAGCAGCAGGTCGAGCAGGAAGCTCGTCTCTTCGAGCGTATCGGTGCCCTGGGTCACGACGACCCCGTCGACGTCGAGCGCCTTGATCTTCGCCGCGAGCGCATGGAGCTGATCGAGCGACAGCGAATGGCTGCCCACCCGCGACACCGTCTCGGCCCGGATCTCGGCAAGCTCGCCGAGCTGCGGCACGGCCGCCACCAGATCGTCGGCGCCCAGCCCCATCTGCATGGCGCCGGTGGCGTCGGGACGCGTGGCGATGGTTCCCCCCAGGGCGAGGATCTGAATGCGCGGCAGGGTCATGACAACAATCTCAAGGAACGGAAGAAACGTTCGGCTTCGGGAGCCCGCATCGCGTCGGCCGGCGCCATATAGCCCAGCGACACGTAGCGATGGCCTTTCAGGACGACGAGCTGGCGCAGCGCATTGCCGCCGGTGAGCGGACCGATCGATTCGACGGCCGGCGCGCCCTGCACCTGTTTCCAGTCGACCTGGCTCCACTTGCCGCCGGCCAGGCGTTGCGCCCGGTCGTCGAGGGCCGACTGCAGATTGAGCTTGGGTTGGCGCACATCGACATCGGCGGGATAGAGCGCGGTCTGCGCCACGAACGAGAGCCGTCGGTATTCGAGGCTGTAGGAATGGTAGGCGAACGGCGTGCCGGCGGGCGACGTCGTATCGACGATCTTGTAGAGGGGCAAGCCGGGCAGCTCGACGAAGAACGACTTGTCGGCACCTTCGAGTGGATACCAGGCCGCGAGCTGCGCGGCCGCTTCGCCTGCCGCCAGCACGACGGGGAGCACCGCGGGCAGTGCGAGAAAAAAACGCCGGGACTGGATCATTGCGCGGCAGCCGCCTTGCCGAACTTTTCCTGAGCTTCGGCGGCGGTGTAGTAGCCGCGCGCGACATCGCGGGCGACCGCCTCGGGTCGGCGCTTCACGGGATCACCGAAACCGCCACCGCCTGGCGTCGACACGCGCACCACGTCGCCGACGCCGATCTCGATATCCTGATCCTTGGAGAGATGCGGCGGCCGGTAGCGCCGTCCGCCCTGCTCGACCAGCACCGTGTTGGTGCCGCCGTCCTGGCCGCCCAGCACGCCCTGCGGGCCGGTGCGGCCGTGATCCATCACCATGGAGACGCGCGCCTCGCCGCGCCGCAGCTTGATTGCGTAGTTGATGCCGAAGCCGCCGCGGAACTCGCCCGCGCCGCCCGAGCCCTCGCGCAGCGAGAACTCCTCGAACAGCACCGGATAGAACTGCTCCAGCACCTCGACCGGCGGCATCTTGGAGATGCCGATGGTCGAGCAGCCGTTACTCAGCCCATCGCCGCCCTGGAAGCCGCCGTAACCGCCGCCGGTGAAGAGATACATGATGTAGTTGCGCTTGCGCTCCGGATCATAGCCGCCGATGCCGAGATTGCCCGAGGTGCCGGCCGGTGCGGCGAACAGCAGGTCGGGAATCGCCTTGGTGAGGGCGGCGAACACCGCTTCGGCAATGCGCTGGCTCACCTCGGCAGCACAGCCCGACACGGGCCGCGGATATCTGGCATAGAGAAACGTGCCTTCGGGCTCGACGATGTGCAGCGGCTCGAACGTACCGGCATTGATCGGCACGTCGGGGAAGACATGCTTGACCGCCAGATAAATTGCCGACTTGGTCGTGGCGATGACGCTGTTCATCGGCCCGCGGCAGGGCGGGCTCGACCCGGCCATGTCGAAGGTCAGGTCCTCGCCCTTCTTGGTGATCTTCATGCGGATGGTCAGCGGCTCGTCGACCACGCCGTCACTGTCGACCTGCGAAGATCCTTCATAGACGCCGTCCGGGATGCTGGCGATCTTGGCGCGCATCTGGCGTTCGGCACGATGGCGCATCTCGGCGATCGCCGCCTTCACGACGGTCGCGCCATAGCGGTCGACCAGGTCGGTCAACCGCTGCTCACCGGTGCTGAGGGCGGCGGCCTGGGCCTTGATGTCGCCGATGCGCTGGTCGGCGATACGGATATTGGACAGGATGATCGACAGGATCTCCTGGTCCATCTCGCCCTTCTTGAAGAACTTCACCGGCGGCAGGCGCAGGCCTTCCTGCTCGACCTCGGTGGCGCTCGCCGAGAAACCGCCCGGCACCATGCCGCCGACATCGGGCCAGTGGCCGGTGTTGGCCAGCCACGCGAAAAGTTCGCCCTTGTAGAAGAACGGCTTCACGAACCGCACATCCATCAGGTGCGTGCCGCCGAGATAGGGGTCGTTGACGATGAAGATGTCGCCCGACTCGACCTTGCCGGCATAGTGACTCTTCACTCGTTCGATCACCGAACGGGTGGAGAATTGCATGGTGCCGACGAATACCGGCAGCCCCAGCTCGCCCTGAGCAATAAGCGCGCCATCCGCGGCGTCGTAGATGCCGTCGGACCGGTCCATGCCTTCGGAGATCACCGGCGAGAAGGCCGACCGCACGAAGGCGAGGTCCATCTCGTTGCAGACCTGGATCAGGCCGTTCTGAATGACCGTCAGGGTGACGGGATCGAGGTTCGGCTCGGGGTTCGACATGGCAGCAATGACTAGCACAGGCCCCGGGGTCGTGCGCTATGATCGCGGGGAATTTTCCCTCCTTTCCAGCGGATCCCCATGAACGCGCCTCTTGCCGCCGATCCCCTCAACTTGATGAAATTCGGCGTCGGCCAGCCCGTGCCGCGCCAGGAAGACCCGACCCTGCTGCAGGGCCAGGGTCGCTACAGCGACGACATCAAGCTCGAAAATCAGGTCTATTGCGTGATGGTGCGCAGCCAGATGGCGCACGGTCTGATCAAGGGCATCGACACGTCCGAAGCCAGGACGATGCCGGGCGTGCTCGGTGTCTGGACCGGCGCGGATCTCACCGGCTACGGCACGCTGAAGACCGTCATGCCGGTGCCCAATCGCGACGGCTCGCCGATGAAGACGCCGGTACGGCCCTCGCTCGCCACCGACAAGGTGCGCTTCGTGGGCGATCCCGTGGCTTTCGTCGTCGCGGAGACCCAGGCTCAGGCGCGCGATGCCGCCGAAGCCGTGGTGCTCGATATCGAGGCACTGCCCGCCGTCACCGACGCGCGCGAGGCCGCGCAACCTGGCGCGCCGCTGGTGTTCGACGACGTGCCGGGCAATATCGGCGTCGACTTCCACTATGGCGACAGCGCCAAGGTCGCCGAGGCCTTCGCCAAGGCGGCGCACGTCGCGCGCCTGCGGCTCATCAGCAACCGCATCGTCGTCTGCGCGATGGAGCCGCGCTCGGCGATCGGCCACTACGACGCCAAGACCGATCGCTACACGCTCTATGCCGGCAATCAGGGCGCCTTCGGCCTCAAGAACCAGATGGCCGCCTTGCTGAACATCAAGCCGGCACAGATGCGCATCCTCACCGGCAATGTCGGCGGCTCGTTCGGCATGAAGGGCTCGCCCTACCCCGAATATGCCGGGCTCTTCCATGCCTCGAAGCTGCTCGGCCGTCCGGTCAAATGGACCGACGATCGCAGCGGCGCCTTCCTCAGCGACCAGCACGGCCGCGACCACGACTTCGACGCCGAGCTGGCGCTCGACAAGGACGGCACCTTCCTCGCCGTGCGGCTCAATGGCTACGCCAATCTCGGCGCCTACCTCGCCAATGTCGGCGCCGCGATGGGCTCGATGGGCGTCACGCGCAATCTCGCAGCCATCTACCGCACGCCGCTGATCGAGGTCTCGACCAAGGTGGTGTTCACGCACACGTCGTCGGTCGGCGCCTATCGCGGCGCCGGGCGGCCCGAAGCGAACTACTTCATGGAGCGCCTGATCGACACCGCGGCGCGCGAGATGGGCATCGACCATATCGAGCTGCGCCGGCGCAACCATATCCGGCCCGAGGAAATGCCCTACAAGACGGCGTCGGGCACGACCTACGACAGCGGCGAGTTCACCGCCCTGCTCGACAAGGCGCTGGAGCTGGCGGATGTCGACGGCTTTGCCACCCGCAAGGCGGAGAGCGCCGCGCGCGGCAGACTGCGCGGCTTGGGCGTCGGCGACTATCTCGAAGTGACGGCGCCGCCGACCAACGAGATGGGCGGCATCCGTTTCGAGCCCAACGGCGACGTCACGATAATCACCGGCACGCTCGATTACGGCCAGGGTCACTGGTCGGCCTTTGCCCAGGTGCTGACCGAGCGGCTCGGCGTGCCGTTCCACCGCATCAAGCTGATCCAGGGCGACAGCGACCTGCTGATCGCCGGCGGCGGCACGGGCGGCTCCAAGTCGATCATGGCCTCGGGAGCCGCGATCGTCGAAGCCTCGGACAAGGTGATCGACAAGGGCCGGCAGATCGCCGGCGTTGCGCTCGAAGCCTCCGCCGCCGACATCGAGTTCAAGCTCGGCCGCTTCACGATCGTCGGCACCGATCGCGGCATCGGCATCATGGAGCTGGCCGAGAAGCTGCGCAGCGGCATGGTCCTGCCGGAGGGCGTGCCCGACTCGCTCGACGTCAGCCACGTCCACGAAGCAGCACCGTCGGCCTTCCCCAATGGCACGCATGTCGCCGAAGTCGAGATCGATCCCGACACCGGGATCGTCGAGGTCGTGAAGTACACGATGGTCAGCGACTTCGGCACCGTCATCAATCCACTGCTGGTCGAAGGCCAGAGCCATGGCGGCGTCGTGCAGGGCATCGGCCAGGCGCTGTTCGAGCATGTCGTCTACAGCGAAGAAGGCCAGCCGCTCACCGGCAGCTTCACCGACTATGCCCTGCCGCGCGCCGCCGACACGCCGTTCTTCCGCATGGACTATCACTCGGTTCCCGCCAAGACCAATGTGCTGGGTGCCAAGGGATGCGGCGAGGCGGGGTGCGCCGGCTCCCTGCCTTCGGTGATGAACGCCATCGTCGATGCCCTGGGCGGCCGCCACATCAACATGCCGGCCACGCCCGAGCGGGTGTGGGAAGCGCTGAACTCCTGAGCGACGTCGCCATCGTCGGCTGCGGGCCGGTCGGCGCTCTGCTGGCCAACCTGCTTGGCGCATCCGGGCTCGCGGTCGAGATCTTCGACCGCGAGCGCGAGATCTATCCCCTGCCGCGCGCCGTCCATTTCGACAGCGAGGTGATGCGCATCTTCCAGGCGGCAGGGCTTGCCGAGGCGGTCGCGGCAACGGCGCGCGCCTCCTCGCGCGGCATGCACTTCGTCAATGCCGAGGACCGCACCCTGATGGTCCGCCGCGGCATCGACGGTCCGGGTCCACATGGCTGGGCGGGCAACTGGTACTTCCATCAGCCCGAACTCGAGCGGGTGCTGCGCGAGGGGCTGACGCGCTTTTCCAATGTCCGCGTCCGTCTCGGGCACGAGGTCACCTCGGTCGACGATCTGAAGGCGCGCTACGTCGTGGGCTGTGACGGCGCGCGGTCGCTGGTCCGCCGCGCCATCGGCAGCCGGCGGGTCGATCTCGGCCTGCACCAGCCCTGGCTGGTGGTCGACCTCCTGTGCGATCCCGCGTCGCCGCGGGTCGCCGCCCTGCCGGACTATTCCGTGCAGCTCTGCGATCCCGTCCGTCCGATGACCATCGTGAATGTCGGCAAGGCACCAGGAGGTCTGCGGCGACGCTGGGAGATCATGCTGATGCCGGGCGACGATCCCGATCGTGTGGCCGAGCCCGACCTGTTCTGGCCGATGATCGCCCGCTGGCTCGGCCCGGCAGATGCGCAGCTGGAACGCGCCGCCGTCTACACCTTCCATTCGGTGGTGCAGGAAGGCTGGCGCAAGGGCCGTCTACTGCTGGCGGGCGATTCCTGCCACCAGACACCGCCGTTCCTGGGCCAGGGAATGTGCGCCGGCATGCGTGATGCCGCCAATCTCGCCTGGAAGCTCGCCGCCATCACCAAGGGCGGCGTTTCCGGCACGCTGCTCGACACCTATGAAAGCGAGCGGTTGCCGCACGTTCGCACCTTCATCGACCTCGCCGTCCGTCTCGGCGCGGTGCTGCAGGAAACCGATCCCGAGGCCGCCCGCGCCCGCGACGCACGCTTCGCGGCCGGGGCGGAGATGTTCGACTATCCGCAACCGCAGCTCGGCCCGGGCTGCCGCGCGGACGACGCACCGCCGGTCGGCACCATCTTCCCGCAGCCCCGCCTCGCCGACGGACGGCTGATGGACGAGGCGATCGGACAGCGCTTCGCCGTCGTGGGCGACGCCGCACTGCTCGAGAACCTGCAGACCGATGCCGTGCTGCTGCCGGAAGTCGGCCTGGACTGGCTGGCGGGCCACAAAAAAAGGGCCGCAGTGCTGCGGCCCGATCGTTATGTCTTTGCCGTCGCGAACGATCGCGCCGAACTCGTCGACGCGATCGCAGCGTTGCCGGTCAGGCCGGTGTGAACATCGGCAGCGGCGGACCGCCGTCGGTCGGCTTGAAGACCAGCTTCACCGGCTGCTCGCACTTCAGTTTGTCGAAGTCGCAATCGACGATATTGGTCACCATGCGCGGGCCCTCGGCCAGGGTCACGTAGGCCATGGCGTAGGGAACCGGCGCGCGGCGCATGACGCTGAAGGAGTAGATCGTGCCCTTGCCCGAGGACTCGACCCATTCGGTCTTGTCGCTGAAGCAGAACGGGCAGAGTGCGCGCGGGTAGTGGTGCGCCTGACCGCACGACGTGCACTTCTTCACCAGCAGCTTGCCCTTGGCCGCAGCATCCCAGTAGGCCTGCGTTTCGGGGCTGGTCGCCGGGGCCGGCAGCTTGCGCTCTTTGGTCTCGGCCATGGTCTTACTCCCTTTCCAGAATGACGGTGGCGCTGCCGTGGCGCAGGCCGAGCGAGCCGCCGGTGCCGTGCGCGATGGCGAGGTCGCAGTTCTTCACCTGCACCTTGGGGTGCGCTTCGCCGCGCAGCTGCCGCACCGCCTCGAGCACCTTGGTGAGACCGCCGCGGTTGGCCGGATGGTTGCTGCAGAGCCCGCCGCCGTCGGTGTTGAACGGCAGCTTGCCGGTGCCTGAAATCAGGTTGCCGTCGGCCACGAACGCGCCGCCTTTGCCCTTCTCGCAGAAGCCGAGATCCTCAAGCTGCATCAGCACCGTGATGGTGAAGCTGTCGTAGATCGAGGCGTACTTGATGTCGGACGGTTTGACGCCCGCTTCGGCGAAGGCCGCCGCGCCCGTGAAACGGGCACCCGAGTAGGTGAGGTCGACCTTGCCGCCCATCTGCGTCTTGATGAACTCCGAGGCGCCCAGCAGCTTGATCTTGGGGCGCTTGAGCTTGGCGGCGATCTCCGGCGCCACGACCACGATGGCGCCGCCGCCGTCGGTGATGACGCAGCAGTCGAGCCGATGCAACGGGTCGGAGATCATCGGCGAGTTCACGACATCCTCGACCGTGACGACGTCCTTCAGCAGCGCATGCGGGTTGTACTGCGCATGGTGCGACGCGGCGACCTTGATCCAGGCGAGCTGCTCGGAGGTCGTGCCGAACTCGTACATGTGGCGCATGGCGCACATGGCGTACATGTTCACGACTGTCGGCCCGTAAGGGAACTCGAAGGGCTCGTCGGGAGTCGGCGTGCCGCCGCGGCTGCGCGGCACTGTGCCGGTTGCCATGCCCTCGGCGCGCGGCCGGCCGGCCAGGGTGATCAGCGCCACCTTGCACTTGCCGGCGGCAATCGCTTCGGCGGCGTGGCCGACATGCAGCACATAGGAAGATCCGCCGGTGTCGGTCGAATCGACGTGCCGGACCTTGAGGCCCATATACTCGACCATCGACATCGGGCCGAGGCCGGGCGCATCGCCGGCGCAGAAGTAGCCGTCGACATCGTCCTTGGTGAGACCGGCATCCTCCAGCGCACCCTTGGCCACTTCGGCGTGGATCTGTGCCAGGGACAGGTCCTTGGCCAGTCGCGTTGGATGCTCATAGATACCGGCAATATACGCTTTGCCCTTGATGCTCATCGGCGGGGCTTCTCCTCTTTTTTGCTGCACTGCATCGTGGCCGAGGAGCCGCTCACGGAAAAGCGACCACTTTCGCCCTGAAGAACCATGCTAGGCTTTTGCAGAACAGCGCCAGGACAGCGCCAAGGAGCACGCATGCTGGCCCGTCTTCTCACCTTCATCGTCGCTGCAAGCCTGTCGCTCATCGGAACCGCCCAGGCGCAGGGAAAGCCGGAACTGCAATGGTTCGGGCAAGCCGCCTTCAAGCTCACGACCGCCGGCGGCAAGGTGATCATGATCGACCCCTGGATCCTGGGTAATCCGAAGACACCGCAGGAGCTCAAGAATCTCGACGCCCTCGGCAAGGTCGATCTGATCCTGGTGACGCACGGCCACGGCGATCATCTCGGCGATGCCGTGGAACTCGCCAAGAAGAACAATGTCCCGGTGTGGGGACCGGCCGGGATGAACCAGACGCTCGCTACGCTGGGTGTGCTGCCCGCCAATCTGGCGCCGCGCATGAACAAGTCCGGCACCATCGAGCCCTTCCCCGGCGTGAAGATCACCCAGGTCCACGCCGAACACTCATCGGAAATGATCCTGAAGGACCCCGTCACGGGAAAGGACGTGAGCTACGCCGCCGGTGAGCCGGTCGGGCTGATCATCGAGCTCGAGAGCGGCCTCAAGATCTATCACATGGGCGACACGGGCCTGTTCGGCGACATGAAATTCATCGGCGAATATTACAAGCCCGACCTGCTGCTGATCCCGATCGGCGGCCACTTCGTGCTGAGCCCAAAGGACGCCGCCTACGCCACACGCGAGTGGATCAAGCCCAAGATGGCCTTGCCCATGCACTACGGCACCAACCCGTTCCTGCGCGGAACGCCGGCCGAGTACAAGGCGGCGCTGGGCCAGACTCCGACCGAGGTTCTGGACATGACCCCCGGCGACAAGAAGACATTCTAGGAGTCACGCTTCGCGCTCATCTGTCCTCTCCGCCGCGAAGCGGGGGAGAGGAAGGGACCCGTTGCGCAGCAACGGGGAGGTGAGGTGGCGTGGATCACGGAAATGGTGTGCGTGTTGAGAGGCCTCTGACCCACCTCACCTCCCCCACGCTACGCGTGGGTCCCCTTCCTCTCCCCCCACTCCGCGGCTTGTACCAAGCCGCTACACGGGCGGAGAGGACAGATGAGCGGCGAATGAATCCGACATCCCAGATCACGGCCGACGACGATCAGTCGTTGGCGACGTCGCGCGCGCCGGGCGTGCGGGCGCGGAACTCTTCCGGTGCCTCGCGGCCGGCATCGGTAAAGGCTTTCTTCACGGCGGCCACGTTGGGCCCGAAGATGCCCTTGCGGTTGTCCTTGGCCCACTGGTTCGAATTGACGATCGTGTCGAGCGAGCCCTGGAAGCGCGGCATCACGTAGCGGGCGAAGAGCTCGTAGGAGCGCATCGTCTGCTCGCGCGTCGCCCACTCATGGGCACGGAACAGCACGCCGCCGAACCCACCGTTGGAGAAGCCGAGGAGCCGTTCGATGCCCTTGGCAACCGTGTCGGGGCTGCCGACCAGGGTCGTGCCCATCTTCACGCCGTCGCGCAGCGGATCGTCGGCGCGACCCGGCGGCCGGCCGAGCGTGTCCTCGAAGTAGGTGACGGTCTCGCGACGCTCCCCGGCATGAACTTCGCGCAACGCCTGCTCGTCGTCCTCGGCAACATGGGCATTCACCACGACACGCCACTTGGCGCGATCGGCGGTCTTGCCGTGCTTGGCCGCCGTCTCCTCGTAGATACCCCACTGCTTGCCGAGCATCTCCGGTCCGCCGGGAATGCCGGCACCGATCGAGAGCACGCCGAGCCCGTGCTTGCCGGCAGCGATCATGCCCGACGGCGTGATCGTGCTGGCGCAGGCGATGGGGAAATGCGGGTAGCTGTAGGGTGCGAGATGCAGCCGCGCTTCCTTGAGCTCGAACCAGTCGGTCTTCATGGTGACCGGCTCCTCGCACTTCAGCAGCGCCATGATGGCGGCCAGCGCCTCCTCCATGCGCGGCCGCTGGGTCGAGGGTTCGATGCCCATCATGTAGGCATCCGACGGCAGCGCGCCGGGGCCGCAGCCCAGCATGGTGCGGCCGCGCGACATGTGATCGAGCTGCACGAAGCGGTTCGCCACCATCAGCGGATGGTGATAGGGCAGGCTCGTCACGCCCGAGCCCAGACGGATGTAGCGGGTGCGCTCGATGGCGGCGCCGATGAACACTTCCGGCGAGGCGATCGTCTCCCAGCCGGCGGAATGGTGCTCGCCGATCCAGGCCTCGTCGTAGCCCAGCTCGTCGATCCATTCGACCAGTTCCATGTCGCGTGCCATCGCAAGCGTGGGGTTCTCGCCCACGCGATGGAACGGCGCCAGGAAGATGCCGAATGTGAGCCCCTTGTGATTGCCGGTCTGTGCCATGAACTCCTCCGTGGACCGCGACCCTAGCACAGGCCACGATGTGCAGAGACGAACGAATCGACCGCTGCTGCGATTGCCGCACGGCGGAAGATGCAACCGCACGAGATCGATCATGCCGCGCGCCGATGTGCTGAGACTGACGAAAGGCCTGGCGATTCCCGCCATCGCCGCGCCGATGTTCCTGGTCTCCAATCCGGCGCTTGCGCTGGCCTGCTGCAGCGAAGGCGTTATGGGCAGCTTTCCTGCACACGGGACACGCAGCCGCGAAGAGTTCCGTCAGTGGCTCGACGAGATGGTTGCGGGCATCAAGCGGCTCGAGGATGCCGGGCGAAAGCCGGCGCCCTGGGCGGTGAACCTCGTCGTCCACGCCTCCAACCCGCGCTATCCCGGCGATCTCGAGCTGGTCGAGCAGTATCGTGTGCCCGTGGTGCTGACCTCCAAGGGCGCGCCGGGCGACGCGATCCGGCGCATCCACGGCTGGGGTGCCGTCGCCCTGCACGACATCGCCAACCGGCGCCACGCCGAGAAGGCGCTGGAAGCGGGTGTCGATGGCGTCATCGCCGTCGCCGGTGGTGCCGGCGGCCATACCGGCACGATCAATCCCTTCGCGCTCATGAACGAGATACGCCAGCTCGGCGACCATTTCGCAATCGTGCTGGCCGGCGGCCAGACCACCGGACGCGACGTGCTGGCGGCCGAGGCGATGGGCGCCGACCTCGCCTATATCGGCACGCGCTTCATCGCCACCCAGGAAGCCATGGCGGCCCAGGCGCACAAGAACATGATCCTCGAGACCCGCGCCACCGACGTCTTCCTCACCGCGTCGATCGATGGTGCGCCAGCCAACTGGCTGACGCCCAGCCTGCTCGCCGCCGGCATCGACCTCGACGTGCTGCGCACGACTCTGCCCGGCAAGATCGTGGCGGCGCAGGAGAACAAGAAACGCTGGAAGGACATCTACACGGCAGGGCACGGCGTGGGGAACATCGAGGACGTGCCTGCGGCCGCCGAGCTCTGCCGCCGGCTGGTCGCCCAGTATCGCGAGGCGAAGTCAAAAATGACGCAAGCGCTCGTCGAAAGCGTCGCGGCATAGACTGCCACCACCCCCTGCTCTAGGCTCGCGCCGCAGCACGGGGAGTAGAGCGTGAAGACTAAAGCAGCGGTTTGCTACGAGGCCGGGAAAACTCTCGAAATCGAGACCGTCGACCTCGAAGGTCCCAAGTTCGGCGAGGTGCTGGTCGAGATCAAGGCGTCGGGCGTCTGCCACACCGACGAGTTCACGCGTTCCGGCGGCGATCCCGAGGGCTTGTTCCCGGTGATCTTCGGCCACGAGGGCGCGGGCGTCGTGGTCGATGTCGGGCCGGGCATCGTGTCGCTCAAGAAGGGCGACCATGTGATTCCGCTCTACACGCCGGAATGCCGCGCCTGCAAATCCTGCCTCTCCGGCAAGACCAATCTCTGCACCGCGATCCGCTCGACCCAGGGCCAGGGCGTGATGCCCGACGGCACCAGCCGATTCTCGATCAAGGGCAAGAAGATCCATCATTACATGGGCTGCTCGACCTTCTCGAACTACACGGTGCTGCCCGAGATCGCGCTCGCCAAGATCCGCCCCGACGCGCCGTTCGACAAGGTCTGCTACATCGGCTGCGGTGTCACCACCGGCATCGGCGCCGTCATCAACACCGCCAAGGTCGAGCCCGGCGCCAACGTCGTGGTGTTCGGCCTGGGCGGCATCGGCCTCAACGTCCTGCAGGGCGCGCGCATGGTCGGCGCCAACATGATCGTGGGTGTCGACCTCAACCCGGCGCGCGAAGCGCTCGGCCGCAAGTTCGGCATGACGCATTTCGTCAATCCCAACGATCTCGGCGGCAAGGACCTCGTCGCCCATCTCGTGGAGCTGACCGACGGCGGCGCCGACTACAGCTTCGAATGCGTCGGCAGCACCAAGCTGATGCGCCAGGCGCTGGAATGCTGCCATCGCGGCTGGGGCAAGTCGGTGATCATCGGCGTCGCGGGCGCCGGCCAGGAGATCTCGACCCGCCCCTTCCAGCTCGTGACCGGCCGGCACTGGATCGGCACGGCCTTCGGCGGCGCCAAGGGCCGCCGCGACGTGCCGAAGATCGTCGACTGGTACATGGACGGCAAGATCGACATCGATTCGCTGATCACCCACACCATGCCGGTCGAGAAGATCAACGACGCCTTCGATCTGATGCACAAGGGAGAGTCGATCCGCAGCGTCGTCACGTTCTAGTAAAGGGAAGCCACGCCATGACCGTTCGCAGGATCGGCGGAGCCACCATCGAGAAGGTCGAGGAGCTGTGCGCGGCCGGGTTCCGACCCAACCGCATGTTCCCCAAGTTCGACCAGCAGGCCTTCGACGCACAGAAGCACTGGATGGTGCCGGTGCATGTCGAGGCAGGCTCCGACCGCCTTGTCGGATCGGTCCATACCTGGATATTGAAGACCGGCCGGCACACCATCCTGATCGACACCTGCCTCGGCAACGACAAGGCGCGGCACAATCCAGGTTGGAACAAGCTCGACACGCCCTTCCTCAACCGGCTGCGGGCCTGCGGCTGTCCGCCAGAGTCGGTCGACTTCGTGATGTGCACCCATCTGCATGTCGATCACGTGGGCTGGAACACCAAACTCGAGAACGGCCGTTGGGTGCCGACCTTCCCCAACGCGAAGTACCTTTTCGCCAAGCGCGAATACGCGCACTGGGAAACGGAACAGTCCACCCAGGGCGAAGGCAAGGTCAATGACGGCTCGTTCGACGATTCGGTGCTGCCGATCGTCGAAGCCGGCAAGGCGGTGATGATCGAGAGCGACCATCAGCCCGACCCACTGCTCACCATCAAGGATTATCCCGGCCACACGCCGGGCTCGATCGCCATCAACCTGAGGGACGGCGGCCGCACCGCGACCTTCTCCGGCGACATCATGCATCATCCGATCCAAGTCTATCACCCGGACTGGTCGAGCCAGTTCTGCTGGGACCAGGAGATGTCGGCACGTTCGCGCCGCCAGCTCCTGGAAGACTGCGTCGAAAGCAATGCCCTGCTCTGCCCGGCGCATTTCCCCGGTGCCAACGCAGGCTACGTCAAGCCCGAGGGCAGTTCCTTCCGCTTCGACTGGGATGAGCAACGATGAAGCTCGAACCGCTGCTGACCGGGTTGAGCTTCGGCGAAGGACCGCGCTGGCGCGACGGCAAGCTGTGGTTCTCGGACTTCTACGTCCACCAGGTGCGGACGGTCGACGAGTCGGGCAAGGCCGAGACCATCGTCGAAGTGCCGGGCCAACCCTCCGGCCTCGGCTGGCGGCCGGACGGCACGATGCTGATCGTCAGCATGACCGACCGCCGGCTGCTTCGCTTCGCCGACGGCAAGCTCACCGTCGAGGCCGAACTCAAGCCGCTGGCCACCGGCCATTGCAACGACATGGTGGTGGACGGCAAGGGCCGCGCTTATGTCGGCAATTTCGGCTTCGACCGCCATGCCGGCGAGGAGTTGCGACCGGCCGTTCTGGTGCGCGTCGATCCCGATCGCTCGGTGCACAAGGCGGCCGACGATCTGATGTTTCCCAACGGCACGGTCATCACGCCGGACGGCAAGACCATGATCATCGGCGAGACCTTCGCCAAGCGGCTCACCGCCTTCGATATCGCCGCCGACGGCACGCTCTCCAACCGCCGCGTCTGGGCGGAAACGCCCACCTGCAATCCCGACGGGATCTGCCTGGATGCCGAGGGCGGCATCTGGGTCACCGGTGCCTTCACCCATCACATGATCCGGGTGCTGGAAGGCGGCAAGGTCACGCACGATCTCGATCTCGGTGAACGCGCTGCCTATGCCTGCATGCTGGGCGGCCAGGATCGGCGCACGCTGTTCGTCGTCACCAACAGCGGGAGTGGCCCCGCCATCGCCGACAAGCGCGACGGCCGCATCGAGACCCTGCGGGTCGATGTGCCCGGTGCGGGTTTGCCGTGAAGGGAGAATCATGAAAGGTCCCGAGGACGATGCCGGCCTGGCCGGCAAGGTCGCCATCATTGCCGGCGGCGGCGCCGCCGGTGACGGCATCGGCAACGGCCGTGCCGCGGCCATTCTGCTGGCCCGCGCCGGGACTAACGTGCTGGTGGCCGACCGGGACATCAAGCTCGCGGAGCGCACCGTCGAGATGATCAAGGCCGAGGGCGGCCACGCCGCGGCGCATGCCGGCGACATGACGGTGGAGGCCGAGTGCAAGCGGCTGGTCGATGCCGCGGTCGATCGCTGGGGCCGGCTCGACTTTCTCGACAACAATATCGGCATCGGCAGCCGCGGCTCGGTCGTTGAGGAAAAGCCCGACGAATACCGCCGCGTGATGCAGGTCAATGTCGAGACGATGTTCCTGCTGTCCAAGCACGCCATTCCGGCCATGATCAAGACGGCCAAGGGCGGCGCGATCGTCAATATCTCCTCGATCTCGGCGCTCAGGCCGCGCGGCCTAACCACCTACACCACCTCCAAGGCCGCCGTGATCGGCCTCACGCGGGCGATGGCGGTCGACCACGGCAAGGACCATATCCGCGTCAACTGCATCTGCCCCGGTCCGATGTACACGCCGATGGTCTATGCCCGCGGCATGAGCGACGCCGCGCGCGCCCAGCGTTCCCGCGCCTCGGTGCTGAAGACCGAAGGCACCGGCTGGGACGTCGGCCACGCCGTGCGCTTCCTGCTGTCGGCGCATGCCCGCTACATCACCGGCCAGGTCCTGACCGTCGATGGCGGCGTGACCCTGCAGGGACCGGAACGCGATTCGCAAGACCACTGAAGACCGAGGGACGCCAATGGCCCGCCTGCCTTATCTCGAACCCGACCAGGTCGCGCCCGAATATCGCGACATGCTGAAGCGCAACACCAACCTGCACAAGCTGCTGGTGAACTCGCCGGACATGGCGCGGGCCTTCAACGGCATCGGCAGCTTCATCCGCTTCAAGAGCAAGCTCGATCCGCGCCTGCGCGAACTCGCCATCCTGCAGGTCGGCTGGATGGAGAAGTCGGAGTACGAGTTCACGCACCACGTGAAGATCGGCAAGGAGTTCGGTGTCACCGACCAGGACATCCAGGGGCTGATGGCCGAAACCGAAGGCCGGCCGAGCGGCCTGGAGCCGCTCGCCAAGGCGATCCTGAAAGGCGCCCGCGAGATGGTGAAGGATCTCGCGATGTCCGATGCCACCTTCGCCGAGATCAAGAAGGAACTCTCGGACGAGCATATGACCGACCTGGTGCTCACCATCGCCTTCTACTGCGCCGTCGTGCGCGTGCTCGCCACCATGCAGATCGACAACGAGCCCCACTACAAGGAAGTGCTGAAGCAGTATCCGATCCCGGGAGTGAAGTGACATGCGCCTCAAGGACCGCATCGCCATTGTCGTCGGCGCCGGCCAGAGCCCGGGGGAAGGCATCGGCAACGGCCGCGCCACCGCCCTCACCTTTGCGCGCGAAGGCGCCAAGGTACTGTGCGTCGACCACAATCTCGCCTCGGCGCAGGAAACCGTCGACATGATCCGCCAAAGCCAGGGCGTCGCCGAAGCCTTCAAAGCCGATGTCACGAAGGAAGACGACATCAAGAACATGGTGGCCGACGCGCATCGGCGCTGGGGACGCATCGACATCCTGCACAACAATGTCGGCGTCTCGCTCTCGGGTGGCGATGCCGAACTCGATAGCATCACCGAGGAAGCGTTCGACCGCTGCACCGCGATCAACCTCAAGAGCTGCATCTTCGCGGCCAAGCATGTGCTGCCGATCATGCGCAAACAGGCGAGTGGCGCCATCATCAACATATCGTCGATGGCGGTGATCACTACCTATCCCTACGTCGCCTACAAGGCGACCAAGGCCGCCATGGTCGCCTTCACCGAGCAGCTCGCCTACCAGAATGCCCAGTATGGCATTCGCGCCAATGTCATCCTGCCCGGCCTGATGAACACCCCGATGGCCGTCGACACGCGCGCCCGCGAATTCAAGAAGAGCCGGGCCGAGGTCGAGGCCGAGCGGGATTCCAAGGTGCCGCTGCGCAAGAAGATGGGCACCGGCTGGGATGTCGCCAACGCCGCCCTCTTCCTCGCCTCCGACGAGGCGGCCTTCATCACCGGCGCAACCTTGCCGGTGGACGGCGGCGCAAGCGTTCGTCGGGGCTGACCTTCAAGAGCCCTGCCAGCTCACCCAGGAAAGCCCGCACCAGGCGGGCATTCTGCCGCTCGCGCAGATGCACGACGTGGGCGTAGGTGTAGATCTCGGCATCTGACACCTGCAGGGCGCGAATGCGCGGATCGGGGATGAATTCCTTCTCTGAAACGACGCCGAGGCCGATGCCCTTGGCGACCGCCTCGCGAATCGATTCGCGACTGCCGATCTCCATGACGATCCGCGGCCGCACATCCTTCTCGCGCATCGCCTGGTCGAAGGCGCGGCGCGTGGTCGAGCCGGCTTCGCGCACGATCAGGCGCTGGCCCTCCATGTCGCGGGCGCGGATCGAGCGCCGATCGGCGAAGTCGTGGTCGGCCGGACACATCACCACGACGCGGTGCCGTCGGTACGGGATTGCCACCAGCCGGGCATCGGGATCGACATGGGCCAGCACCGCCACGTCGGTGCGATAGTCCAGCAGGTCGCGCAGCGACTCGCGTGAGTTGCCGACCGTCACCGAGACGTAGATGCCGGGATAGCGGGCATTGAAAGCCGCCAGCATGTCGGTGACGTGGTAGGGCCCGACGGCGCCGACGCGCAGATGGCCGGTCTTCAGGCCACGCGTCTCGTTGAGATAGTCGGAGGCTTCCTTCTCGTCGGCGAACAGGCGCCGCGTGATGTCGAGCAGCCCGCCGCCGGTTTCCGTCAATTCGATGCGGCGGCCGCGGCGTACGAACAGCTCCACGCCGAACTCCTGCTCCAGCGACTTCACCTGGGTCGTGATCGTCGGCTGGCTGACGCCGAGCTCGCGCGCGGCGACGGTGAAGCTCAGGCGCTGGGCGACGGCATGGAAGGATCGAAGCTGGGTATGCCTCATATTGATTTTCTCAATGGTATATCGAATTCGTTTGAATTGGATAAATGTGAGGCCCGGCCGGAGGATTGTCACCAAGGAACGAAAACAATCGGGAGAGGCGCGGATGTGGCGCTACCGAAATCCGGTCGATGTGAAATTCGGCGCCGGTGCCTTCGAGGGCATCGCTGACGTCCTGGCGGGCCGCACCTATTGCCTGGTCACCTACGACGACGCCAATGGCGGGTCGGTCTTCGCCGACATGACACGCCGCCTCGCCCGCCAGGCCGGCGAGCCCGCCGCCCTCGTCCGCAATATCGGTCCCAACCCCGACTTCCGCGGCCTTACCCAATCCTGCCGCCTCTACGCCGAGGCGGCCCGGCCGATCGAAGTCATCGTCGCCCTGGGCGGCGGCTCGGTGATCGATGCCGCCAAGGTTCTCGCTGCCGCGTCGGGCGACTTCGCGCGTGTCCGCAGCTATCTCGAGACCGGCAAGGGCGGCGAGGCGCTGGGGGCCACGCCGATCGTCGCCATCCCGACCACGTCGGGGACCGGCAGCGAGGTCACGAGCTGGGCAACGGTGTGGGACACCGACGCCAAGAAGAAATACTCGCTCTCGCGGCCGAGCCTTTACCCGGAGGTGGCGCTGGTCGACCCGCTGCTGACCGTCGGCCTGCCGCGCGGTATCACCGTCAGCACCGGCCTGGATGCGCTCAGCCACGCGCTGGAAAGCATCTGGAACGTCAATGCCAATCCGGTATCGACGGCGCTCGCCGAGCGCGCCGCGCGCGAGGTGCTGGAGGCCCTGCCCGCGCTGGCGGACAATCTGCGCGATGCCGGGCTGCGGTTGCGGCTGTCGCGCGCCAGCCTGTTTGCGGGACTGGCCTTCTCCAACACCAAGACCTCGCTCGCCCATTCGCTGTCCTACCACCTCACCCTGCATCACGGCGTGCCGCACGGCATCGCCTGCTCCTTCAGCCTGCCGATGGTGCTACGGGCCGTCGTCGGCTGCGACCCGGCCTGCGATGCAGCCTTGAGGAACATCTTCGGCCCCGACCTCGAGGCGGGTGCTGCCCACCTCGAAGCAACCTTGGAAAAGCTCGGCGTGTCGACACGCGCCACCGACCACGGCATCGCCGCCCGGGACTGGACGGCCCTGGTCGACCATGCGCTGTCCGGCGAGCGTGGACGCAACTTCATCGGACGCCGGGAGGCGCTGCTGGCGGCCATGGCCGCCTAGAAGATCTCAAATCAAGAAACGGCTCAGGAGGAAACAAGCCATGATCAGGATCACGCGTCGAACGTTCGGGTTCCTTTCCGCCAGTTCACTCCTCACCGGCTCCCTGGCCGGCGGCGGTGTGGCCCATGCCCAACAGGTCCTCAAGGTCGGGCTGATTCCCTCCGAGGATTCCCGCGCCATGCTGGCGCAGAGCAAGGATATCCTCGATGCCGTCGAGAAGAATTCCGGGCTCAAGGTTCAGGGCTTCGTCGCCACCGACTACAATGGCGTGATCGAGGCGCTGCGTTCCAAGCATCTCGACATCGCCTATCTCGGCCCCTTCTCCTACGTGCTCGCCACCACGGTGACGCCGGTCGAGGCCTTCGCCATCGCCGAGACGGCCAAGGCCGGGCGCACCTACTATCACAGCCAGATCATCGCCTTGAAATCGAGCGGCATCAAAAAGCTCGACGACCTCAAAGGCAAGAACTTCGCCTTCGTCGATCCCGCGTCGACATCGGGTTACGCCTTTCCGCTGGCCGGCCTGATCAAGGCAGGCATCGATCCGAAGCGCGACTTCAAGACGGTGCTCTTCACCGGCGCCCACGACGCCAATGCGCTGGCGGTCGCCAACGGCAAGGTCGATGCCGCGACCATCGCCGACCGCATCCTCGACGCCGCCATCGCCAAGGGCCACATCAAGGCCGACCAGATCGAGGTCGTGTGGCGTTCCGACCCGATCCCGGAATCGCCGATGGTGTGGCGCAAGGATCTTTCGCCCGAAACCAAGGCAAAGGTGAAGGCGGCTTTCCTTGCCATCAAGGATCTCAACTGGTCCGACCAGGGCAAGCTGAACGGCTTCAAGGAAACCAGCGACCAGGCCTACGATGTCGTGCGCGAGACCGCCAAGCTCGCCAATATCGACCTCAAGAAGCAGAAATAGACGGCCCGGGAGATCGCGACATGATCGAGATCCGTGGCCTCGCCAAATCCTACGGCGACCATCAAGCGCTGAGCGGCGTCAACCTGTCGATCCGGCCGGGCGAGTTCGTCGTCGTGCTGGGTCCCTCCGGTGCCGGCAAGTCGACCCTGCTGCGCTGCATCAACCGCCTGATCGAGCCCAGCGCCGGCGACATCCTGGTCGACGGCGCCTCGCTCTCCTCCAACCGCCGCGACCTGCGCCTGCTCCGGCGCAACGTCGCCATGATCTTCCAGCAGCACAATCTCGTGAAGCGCCTGTCGGTGCTGAAGAACGTGCTGGTCGGGCGCATGGCCGACCTGTCGCCGCTGCTCAGCAGCCTGCAGCTCTTTCCCGAAGCCGACGTGAAGATCGCGCTGCACTGTCTCGAGCAGGTGGCGATGGTACACAAGGCGCGCAATCGCGCCGATGCCTTGTCGGGCGGCGAGCAACAGCGCGTCGGCATTGCGCGGGCGCTGGCGCAACAGCCCAAATTCATGCTGGCCGACGAACCGGTCGCCAGCCTCGACCCCAAAACCTCGCGTACCGTGCTCACCTACCTCAAGAAGAGCTGCAAGGACTCCAACATCGCCGTCCTCTGCAACCTTCACCAGATCGACTATGCGCTGGAGTTCGGCGAGCGCATTATCGGCCTGTCGGGTGGCGCGATCGTGTACGACGGCGCCCCCTCGGGCGTCAGCGGCGACGTGATCCGCAGCATCTATCCCGGCCTCGACGATCCCAACGTCCTCGATGCCGCCCAGCGACTCACCGAGCGGCGGCGCGCCGCCGGCGAGGCCACCATGGCCCCCGTGGCCAGCGAAGGGAGGGCCTGACATGTCGATCGGCACCCTGCAGTTCGTCGTCAACAAGCCCCGGGGCCCACTGGGCTGGTGGATCCTGCTGCCGATTCTCGGCCTGTCCTTGGCCGCCTTGTGGTGGGCGGCTGTCGGCACGCAGCTCAGCGTCTCGGGCCTCGTGGCCGGGCTGCCCTGGATCGGCGATTTCATCGGCCGCATGCTGCCGCCCAACTTCGCCTTCATGCAGAAACTGGTGCGGCCTGCCGTCGAAACCGTGCAGATCGCGCTCTGGGGCACCTTGCTCGGCGTCGTGCTGGCCCTGCCGGTCTGCTTCTTCGCCGCCCGCAACCTGTCGCCCTATGCCTGGGTCTTTCATGGCCTGCGTCAGGTGCTGAACGTGATGCGCGGCATCAACGAGATCATCCTGGCCCTGATCTTCGTGGCCGCGGTCGGCCTCGGCCCCTTCGCCGGCGTGCTCGCGATCGCCATTCACGGCGCCGGCATGCTGGGCAAGTTCTTCGCCGAGGCCATCGAGGAGATCGACGAGGGCCCGCTCGACGCGTTGCGCGCCGCTGGTGCCGGTACTTTGCAGCGCATCGTGTTCGGCGTTCTGCCACAGGTGCTGCCCACCTGGATCGGCGTCGTGCTCTACCGTTTCGAAACCAACATCCGCGTGTCGACAGTGCTGGGCATGGTCGGCGCCGGCGGCATCGGCTTCGAGCTGATCAGCTCGATGAAGCTGTTCGCCTACGAAGATACCGCCGCCTGCGTGATCGTGATCCTGGTCCTCGTGCTGGCCGCGGACCTGCTGTCTTCGAAACTGCGCGCAATGATCCGCTAGAATGATCCGCTAGCCGGAAACCTGCTCTCGACGCTTCCTCCCTGCCGCGTCACCTTCCGGGCAACGCAAGCAGGGAGGAACGACATGCGTTTCGGTAGCGTGGTCAGTGTCGTCGCAGCACTCGGCCTGATGGCGACACCCGCCTTCGCACAGAAGAGCGGCGGTATCATGAAGATGTACTTCCAGGACAACCCGCCCAGCGCCTCGATCCACGAGGAGGCCACGACCTCGACGGTCGTGCCGTTCATGAGCCTCTACAACAATCTCGTGCTGTTCGATCAGCAGGTTCCCCAGAACAGCCTGGAGTCGATCCGTCCCGACCTCGCCGAGAGCTGGAGCTGGAGCGCCGACGGCAAGGACCTCACCTTCAAGCTGGTCGGCAACGCCAAATGGCACGACGGCAAGCCCTTCACCGCCGCCGACGTGAAGTGCACCTGGGACATGCTGACCGGCCGCAGCGAAACCCAGAAGCTGCGCAAGAATCCCCGCGCCTCGTGGTACTGGAATCTCGAGAAGGTCACGACCAATGGCGACCGCGAGGTGACCTTCCATCTCGGCCAGCCGCAGCCCTCGTTCCTGGTGCTGCTGGCGTCCGGCTACAGCCCCGTCTATTCCTGCCACGTGCCGACGGCGCAGATGCGCACCAAGCCGATCGGCACCGGCCCCTTCAAGCTCGCCGAGTTCAAGCAGAAGGAAGGCATCAAGCTCGTCCGCAATGCCGACTACTTCAAGAAGGGCAAGCCCTATCTCGACGGTATCGAGATCTCGATCGTGCCGGCGCGTGGCACGGCGATCCTGGGCTTCGTGTCGGGCCGCTACGACATCAGCTCGCCCTACGGCGTCACCATTCCGCTGATCAAGGACGTGAAGGCGCAGGCGCCGAACGCCGTCTGCAAGGTCGCGGCGATGAACAACAACACCAACCTGATCCTGAACCGCGACGCACCGCCGTTCGACAATGCCGACGTGCGGCGCGCCATGCTGCTCAGCCTCGACCGCAAGGCCTTCATCGACATCATCACCCAGGGCCAGTCCGACATCGGCGGCGTCATGGAGCCGACGCCCAACGGCGTCTGGGGCCTGCCCAAGGAGCTCTACGACCAGGTCGCGGGCTACGGCCCCGATATCGAGAAGAACCGCGCCGAAGCGCGCGAGATCATGAAGAAGCTGGGCTATGGCCCGGACAACAAGCTGAAGCTCAAGGTCTCGACCCGCAACCACCTGCTCTACCGCGATCCGGCCGTGATCCTGATCGACCAGCTCAAGGAGGTCTTCTTCGAGGGCGAGCTCGACCTCGTCGATACCGCCATCTGGTACACCAAGGTCGCCCGTAAGGACTATGCGATCGGCCTCAACACCACCGGCAATGGCGTCGACGATCCCGACCAGAACTACTTCGAGAACTTCTCCTGCAAGTCGGAGCGCAACTACACGGGCTATTGCAGCCCGGAGATCGAGAAGCTGTTCACCGCACAGTCGGCCGAGCGCGACGTCGAGAAGCGTAGGAAGATGGTGTGGGAGATCGACCGCAAGCTGCTCGACGACGGCGCCCGCCCGGTCATCATGTGGAATGCCGCCGGCACCTGCTGGCATCCCCATGTGAAGGGCTATGTGCCGATGGTGAACAGCCTCTACAACGGCTCGCGCTACGAGGAGATCTGGCTCGACAAGTAGTCGGGACAGCGAGACCGCGGACCGTCAGGTCAGCGTGTTTGCGTGGTGCCGCTCGGCACCATGACCTGGCGGTAGCCGCGCGCCTGCATGCACGGCTTCTCGAACTCGTCGCGATCCATGTTCTCGACGCGGTCGCCGCCCATCGCGACCAGACGGCGCAGCTGATACTCGCGGCATTCCTTGGTATCGGCCTCGATCTCGGCCGGCGTGGCGCCGGCCTTCTGGTAGGTGATGCTCTGACATCCGGCCAGCGCCGCCATCGACGCCACGAGCACCATCCAGCGAGGCGTCAACACGGCCGCCGCGCCCGTTCAGCCGACCAGCTCGAAGCGATCGACATCGACCAGCCCGCGATCGGTGATCCTGAGATGCGGGATCACCGGCAACGGCAGGAAGGCCATCTGCAGGAAGGGCTCGTGCAGCGGCGTCCCGAGATCGCGCACCGCAGCGCGCAGGCGACGCAGCCCCTGCTCGACCTCCTCGAACGGCCGATCGCTCATCAGGCCGGCAATGGGCAGCGCCAGTTCGGCCACGACCCGGCCGTCGGCCGCGGCAGCGAAGCCGCCGCGTAGCTCGATCAAGCGGTTCACGGCTGTCGCCATGTCGCGGTCGCTGCAGCCGATCACGCAGACATTGTGGCTGTCATGTCCGACCGACGAGGCGATGGCACCGCGTCTCAGGCCGAAGCCCTTGACGAAGCCACGGCCGACATTGCCGCGGTTATCGTGACGGCCAAGCACGGCGATCTTCAGCACATCGCGGTCGATATCGGCCACGAAGGCACCGTCCCGGCGCGCGACCTCGACCTCGAGCCGGTCGGTCAGGATCTGGCCGGGCCTGATGCCGATCACGGGGGGAGCGTCGGCTGCGGCAGGAACATGGAAGGTCGCTGCCGATACGGGTTGGAGCTTCACTGAATCGAGTCCGACCGGCGACACGCCGGGCCGTGCCCTGAAACGATCCGGCGTCACCGGCGCGCCGCGACAGATCACCGAACCCACCTTGCAGGTGGCGAGGTCTTCCAGCAGCACGATATCGGCGCGTTGCCCCGGCGCAATCAGACCGCGATCGAACAGGCCGAAATGCCGCGCCGCCGACCAGCTTGCGGCGCGATAGGCATCGAGCGGTCGCACGCCCCGGCCGATGGCGGCGCGGATCATGTAATCGACGTGGCCTTCCTCGGCGATGTCGAGCGGATTGCGATCGTCGGTGCAGAGCGCCAGGAACGGCGTGCGGTCGGCCGTGATCAGTTCGGCCAGGGCGGCGAGATCCTTGGAGACCGTGCCCTCGCGCACCAGCACCTGCATGCCCTTGGCGAGCTTCTCGCGCGCCTCGGCCGCCGACGTGGTCTCGTGGCAGTTGCGCACCCCGGCCGCGATATAGGCATTGAGGTCGTAGGACGACAGCAGCGGCGAATGCCCGTCGATCTGCACGTCCGAAAAGGCCGCGAGCTTGGCCAGCACCGCCGGGTCCTTGTTGAGCACGCCCGGCACGTTCATGAATTCGGCGAGTCCCAAGACCTTGGGATGATGCTTGAAGGGCAGCAGGTCCTCGGCCTCCAGGCGCGCGCCCGACGTCTCGAGATGGGTTGCCGGCACGCAGGAGGAGAGCTGGACGCGCAGGTCCATGACCGTCACGGCCGCGCATTCCAGGAAGTACGTCAGGCCGGCGATCCCCAGCACGTTGCAGATCTCGTGCGGATCACAGATCGCCGTCGTCGTGCCGCGCGGCGTGACGCAGCGGTCGAATTCCAGCGGCGGCACCAGGGTGGATTCGCAATGGACGTGGCTGTCGATGAAGCCCGGCGCGGCCACCAGCCCGCGCCCGTCGACCTCGGTGGCGCCCTGGTAGCTTTCATGGGTGCCCACAATGCGGTCGCCGGCAATCGCGACATCGCCCACCGCCACCTCGCCCGACGTCAGGTCGAGAATGCCGACCGATTTGATAACGAGGTCCGCCGGAACCTTGCCGCGCGCCTGGTCGATGATATCGGCGAGCCTGGAAGACGAGAGAGGGTCCCGCATGGGGAGGAACATGGGGCGGCCGCAGGGGGAAGGCAACAATGCCCGTAATGGTCTCGCGGCCATACTCCCACGTTCGGCTGGCGATATGGGCGACGGAAGCCACCTTGCCGCCGTTCTTGTGTGTGACTAACCACTCCTCGAAATGGGAGGGACCTGCATGATCGACCGTCGCAGCCTTATCACCGGCGCCCTGGCCGCCACCGCATTGCCGACTCTGGCATCTGCGCAGGTTTCGGCCAGCCAGATCCGGCTGGTCGTGCCCTATGGTCCGGGCGGCTCGACCGACACGTCGGCCCGCGTGCTGGCGGAACGCATGGGGACTGATCTCGGCAAGACGATCATTGTCGAGAACCGGCCGGGCGGCGGCACGATGATCGGCATGGTGAACGTCGCCAAGAGCAAGCCCGACGGCACCAGCCTGTTGCTGCAGACGACCACGGCGGCCCTGCTGCCGGCCTTCGACATCCCGCTGCAGGTCGACCCGCAGAAGGAGCTGATGCCGATCTCCCAGCTCGCCGACATTCCCTGCGTCTTGGCCGTCAACGCCAAGCACCCGGCCAAGACGTTCCCTGAGTTCCTCGACTGGGCGAAGGCGCAATCCAGCCCGGTCCTCTATTCGACCTCCAGCACCGGCGGCCTGCCGCACCTCTGGGGCGAGCTGATCAGCAGCAAGGCCGGCGGCAAGCTGCAGCACGTCCCCTACAAGGCGGCGGCCGAGGCGTTGCGCGATACCGTCGCCGGCCACATCCAGGTCTTCGTCGACGTCACCATGCCGGTCGATGCCCAGATCAATGCCGGTACGATGCGCGGCCTGATCTGCGGCGCCGCCAAGCGGGTGCCGAACATTTCGAGCGTACCGACCGCCAGCGAGCTCGGCATGCCGGAACTGGAAGCGGCGGTGTATTTCGGCGTCGCCACCACCGCCGGCACCGCGCCGGAAATCATTGCCTACTACAACGCCGCCATCAACGCGGCGCTCAAGGTCGAGGCAGTGCGTGAACGGCTGGCCTCGATGGGCTACATCGCCATCGGCGGCACGCCCGAAGCCTACGCCCAGCGGCTGGCCAACGAGACGGTGCGCTGGCGCAAGGTCATCAAGGCCGCGAACATCCCGCCGCCCGTCTGATCTCGGCGGCTGGACGGCAGAGGCGCCGGACGGGTGGGCTCGCCCGCCGGCAGCAACATCTGCCGCGACATAATTGCTATTGCGAATTAATCGCAATACCCTAAGCCAGGGACCCGCCGGGCATTTGTCCGCCCGCCGTCCAAGGGAGCTGGCTGAAGGTGAGTGCGCTCAGAAACGAGACCGTCCTGTCGGTCCATCATTGGACCGACGAGCTGTTCAGCTTCCGCACCACCCGCGACAAGGGCTTCCGCTTTGCCTGCGGCCAATTCGCGATGATCGGCCTGCAGGTCGAGGGCAAGCCGGTGCTGCGCGCCTATTCGATCGCCAGCCCCAACTACCACGACGAACTGGAGTTCTTCTCCATCAAGGTCCCCGACGGCCGGTTGACCTCCCGCCTCAGGCATCTGGAACCGGGCGATCCCATCCTGGTCGGCAACAAGGCAACCGGCACCTTGCTGCTCGACAGCCTCCTGCCGGGCCGCAACCTCTATCTGCTGGGCACCGGCACCGGGCTCGCCCCCTTCCTCAGCGTCGTACAGGACCCGGAAGTCTACGAGCGCTTCGAGAAGGTGGTGCTGGTCCATGGCTGCCGCTTCGTGCGCGACCTCGCCTACCGGTCGTGGATCGGTGAGACGCTGCCGGCCAACGAGGTCCTGGGCGAGACGATCCGCCAGCAGCTCGTCTACTACCCGACCGTGACGCGCGAACCCTTCGAACATCGCGGCCGCATCTCGCATCTCATCGAGAGCGGTGCGCTGGCGAGCGACGTCGGCCTGCCGCCGATCGACAGGCAGGACGACCGCTTCATGCTCTGCGGCAGTGTCCAGATGCTGGCCGATATCCGCGCCTTGCTCGAGGCGCGCGGCTTGGCGGAAGGCAGCCAGTCGCGCCCGGCCGAGTTCGTGGTCGAAAAGGCCTTCGTCGAATAGTCGACCGTCCCCTATTCTCCATCGCGACGGGAGACGAAGGCGATGGGCGACGCATGACGACAGCACGAAGCGGCCGGTCGGCGGATGACCGCCGGTCGGCGAGTGACCGCCGGTCGGCGGGTGACCGCCGATGGGTGGACGGCGCGATTGCCAGGATCGAAGCGGATGCCCGGCGTTCCGCCGACACCCACCTCTGGAAACTGTCGCTGCCCGCCCTCGAGGGAATCGATCTCTACCTCAAGGACGAGTCGACGCATCCAACCGGCAGCCTCAAGCACCGGCTGGCGCGGTCGCTGTTCCTCTACGCGCTGTGCAACGGCTTCGTGGACGAAGGCACCGCTCTGATCGAAGCCTCCTCCGGGTCGACGGCCGTGTCCGAAGCCTACTTCGCGCAGATGATCGGCGCCCCCTTCTACGCCGTCGTCCCGCGGGCGACGTCACGCGAGAAGATCGCCGCGATCGAGCACTATGGCGGCCGCTGCCACTTCGTCGATGACGGGCGCAGGCTCTACGACGAGGCTGCCGAGCTGGCAGCCAAGGTCGGCGGCCACTATCTCGACCAGTTCACCTTCGCCGAGCGCGCCACCGACTGGCGCGGCAACAACAACATCGCCGAATCGATCTTCGAGCAGATGCGCGCCGAAGCCCATCCCATTCCCACCTGGATCGTCATGAGCGCCGGAACCGGCGGCACCAGCGCCACCATCGGCCGCTACATCCGCTACAAGCGCCACGCCACGCAGCTTTCGGTGGCCGATGCCGAGTATTCCGCCTTCTTCGAAGGCTTCGCCAAGCACGACCGCACGGCGCGTTGCGAGCGGAGCACGCGCATCGAGGGCATCGGCCGCCCCCGCGTCGAGCCGTCCTTCATGCTGGACGTGATCGACCACATGGTCCGTATTCCCGACGCGGTGTCGCTGGCGGCGATGCTCGTCCTGTCACGCCGCCTTGGCCGCCGCGTCGGCGGCTCGACCGGGACCAACTTTGCCGGCGTGTGCGGACGGGCCAGCGAGATGCGCAAACGCGGCGAACGAGGCTCGATCGTGTCGCTGATCTGCGATCCAGGCGAGCGCTACGTCAACACCTACCACTCGGGCGAATGGCGCGCGGCGAATGGCCTCGAGACCGAACGCTACGAAAAGATGTTCGAAGCCTTCCTGGAGGGCGGCGAGCTGCCGCTCGCGCTCGAAGAGGCGTTCCGACGATAACGTGCCGCGGCTGTGCTACCGCAGCCCGCCATGACGACGACTGCCGGTCGATGTCAGGTCCATCGCCCAGGCCGCCAGCAGGCCGAGGAACGCCAGAATCGCACCGGCCGTGCGCACATGGTTCCACGAAGACCAGGGTCCGGAGAATTCGCGCCAGGTGCCGGACGCCGTCGCCTCGCTCGCAGCCACCGTCGCCAGGGTCTCGTTGAGCGGCACGTTCACCTGCAAGGTGACACCGATCACGGCAACGGCCTGCAGCAGAGCCGCCAGGAACGCGAGCCGCGCGGCGCCGCGATGCCCTGCCGAACGGGCGCCGAACGCCGCCAGCAGCGGCAGGACCAGCGCCCCGAAGAACACCACGGCGAACAGCGCGTTGCGCACGACGGTGTTGATGCCCTGCATGGCATGGATAGCCGACAGCGCGCCTCCGAGATCGAGGCCGGGCATGACCAGGATCGAGAACGTAAAGAAGATGCCTGCGCTCAGCCCGGTGCACAGCAGGGCAAGCACAAAGAACAGGTGACGCATGCGCGGGGCCTCCTTCGGCGGCGCATCCTACGGAAAAAGTCGCCTCAGTCGAGCCCGTTGCCGCCGTAAAGCCATTCGAGCGTGTCGAGCCACTGGTCCTGGCTCTTGGCGGTCATCAGGGCATTGCGCAGCGCAGCATGCGGTCCAGCGGAGTGATAGACATGATCGCCCATCGCCCGCGACATCAATTGCACGCGTGCCGTGCGCAACACGCGACGATCGCGGTAGGTGGCAAGCCCCGCATCGAGCGACTGGGTCTTGCTAAGGGAATCGGCCAGGCAGACGGCGTCTTCCATCGCCATGCAGGCGCCCTGCGCCATGTATTGCATCATGGGGTGTGCGGCATCGCCGAGCAGCGCCACCCGGCCGTCGATCCAGCCCTCGATCGGATCGCGGTCGCACAGCACCCACATGTGCCAGTCCTTGCCATGGCGGATGATCTCCTGCGCCCGCTCGCAGACATGCGTAAAGCCCTTGCGCACTTCCTCGACCGGCACCGGCTTTCCGGCGACCGGCTCAGGCGCATGGTTGTGGTAGGTGACGACGAGGTTGAACACCTTCCAGCCCGACAGCGGGTAGTGGACGATGTGGCACTTGGGGCCGGCCCACAAGGTCGCGGCGTTCCAGCGCAGATCCTCGGGCATCTGTTCCGTCGGGATCACCGACCGATAAGTCGTGTGCCCCGAGACACGCGGCGGGATGTCGCCCACCACCTGACGGCGGACATTGGACCAAAGCCCATCGGCGCCGATCAGCGCGCGGCCGTGTACCAGCTCGCCGTCTGCGAGCTTCGCGGTGACGGCTTTGTCGTCTTGGTCGTAGCCTTTGACCTCGGCGCCGGACCTGAGCTCGATCAGGGCGTGCTCGCGACATCCCTTCAGCAGCACGCCGTGCAGGTCGCCGCGATGGACGACGGCATAGGGGTTGCCGAAGCGCGTGCGGAACGTCTCGCCGAGATCGATATGGCAGATCTCGCCATCGGCCATCGCATCCATCAGACGCAGCGAATCGACATAGACCGCCATGCCGCGCGCCGCCGGCCCGACGCCGAGCCGATCGAAGCAATGGAAGGCATTGGGGCCGAGCTGGATGCCGGCGCCGATCTCGCCGAAGCGCGAGGCGCGCTCCAGCACCAGCGACGGCACGCCCTTCTGCGCCAGCGCCAGGGCAGCGGCGAGACCGCCGATGCCGCCGCCGGCGATCAGGATCCTATCGGCGTCCAAGCGTGTGCTCGCGTTTTTCCAGCCACCAGCCGTACTCCGGTGTCCACATCCCGAAGTCGCGATCACAGCCCAGCGCCTGCGCCGCATGCAAGGCCCAGAAGGGCTCGTAGAGCGCCTGCCGGCCGATCGCGATCAGGTCGGCGTCACCCGCCTGCAGGATCGCCTCGGCCTGCGGGCCATCGAGGATCAGGCCCACCGCCATGGTCGGCATGCCGGCCTGCTTCTTCACCGCCGACGCGAACGGCACCTGGAAACCCAGGCCGCGCTTGACGCCGGCCGCCGTCGCCGCACCGGCGATGCCGCCCGAGGAGCAGTCGATCACGTCGACACCCAGCGCCTTCAGCTCCTGCGCAAAGGCCACGGTGTCCTCGACCTCCCATCCGCCGCCGCCGTCGACCGCGGACACGCGCACGAACAACGGCTTGTGCTCGGGCCAGGCCTGGCGGACAGCGCGCGCCACGTCGAGCGGGAAGCGCATGCGACCGGCGCGGTCGCCACCGTACTTGTCGTTGCGCGTGTTGCTGATCGACGACAGGAACTGCGCCAGCAGGTAGCCGTGGGCGCCGTGGATCTCGAGCACGTCGTAGCCTGCCGCATCGGCCCGCCTGGCAGCGGCGGCGAACTTGACGACCAGCTCCTCGATTTCCGCCGCGGACAGGGCGCGCGGCTTCAGCCAGCCCTCAGCGGCCGGCAGGTCGGTCGGCCCGACGACCTCCCACTTCTTCCAGCCGGCGCCCGCAGGCCCCAGCTCACCCGGCTTGTCGAACGTGCGCGGCGTCGAGCCCTTGCGCCCCGAATGGGTGATCTGGGTCGCTGCCAGCGCGCCCTCGGACTTGATGAAGGCGGTGAGCCGCTTGTGGCTCTCGATCTGGCCGTCGTCCCACAGGCCGAGATCGCCTTGCGTGACCCGGCCGCGCGGTTCGACGGCGCAGTTCTCGGTGAAGACGATGCCGAACTTGCCCAGGGCGAACTTGCCGAGATGAACGAGATGGAAATCGTTCACCAACCCGTCCGTCGCGCGGAACTGGACCATGGGCGAAATCACACAGCGATTGGGCGCAGTGACGCCGCGCAGCTTCAGCGGCGAGAAGAGAAGCGGTTTCTGCAAAGGTCGGTCTCCGCAACGGGATGGCTTGTCAGGTGTCCGAACATAGACCGCGGCAGTCCCTCCAGCCTATCTTTCTCGCCATGTTCGACCTTGTCATCCGGAACGGAATCGTGGTCGACGGCTCAGGCGCAGCGCGCCGGGTCGCCGATGTCGCAGTGCAAGAGGGCCGCATCGCTGCGGTCGGACCGAAACTCGGCGCCGCCAGACGCGAGATCGACGCCGACGGGCTGGTGGTGGCACCGGGCTTCGTCGACATCCACACCCACTATGACGGGCAGGCGACCTGGGACCCGTTCGTCACGCCCTCCTCCTGGCATGGCGTGACGACCACCGTGTTCGGCAATTGCGGCGTCGGCTTCGCCCCGGTCCGGCCCGGCGCCTCGGGCTACCTGATCAACCTGATGGAAGGCGTCGAGGATATTCCCGGCACCGTGCTCAGCGAGGGCGTGAAGTTCAACTGGGAGTCCTTCCCGGACTATCTCGATGCTTTGGCGTCGATGGAGCGCGCCGTCGACGTGGCCGCACAGCTGCCGCACGGTGCGCTGCGCTTCTACGTGATGGGCGACCGCGGCGCCGATCACGCCGAAGTGCCGACCGAAGGCGAGATCGAGGAGATGGCGCGACTCACCGAGGAGGCGCTGCTCGCCGGTGCAATGGGCTTCACCACGTCGCGCACGACCAAGCACAAGGCGCGCGACGGCCGCTTCACGCCGTCGCTCAGCGCCCGCGAGGCCGAACTGTTCGGCATCGCCCAGGGCATGAAGCGTGCCGGCAGCGGCGTGCTGCAGGTCAACTCGGATTTCGGGCCCGGCGAGTTCGAAGCGCTGGAAGCCGCAGCCAAGCTCGCGGGACGCCCCCTCTCCTGCCTGCTGGTCCAGGTCGACGCCAAGCCGCAGCTCTGGCGCGAGACGCTGGACCAGATCCATGGCGTGCGTCAGGCCGGCCGCATGGCCAATGCCCAGGTGGGTTCGCGGCCGATCGGCGTGATCATGGGACTCGAGACGACGGCTCATCCGTTCGCGGCGCATCCCGCCTGGCTGGAAATGCGCGCGCTGTCGCCGCAGGAGCGCTATCGGCGCCTGGTGGGCGATGCCGACCTGCGTCGGCGGTTGCTCGAACTGCCACCCGGCGGCGGACCACGCGCCTTCATGGCCGAGTCGTTCCACAAGATGTTCCCGATCGGCGACCGGCCCGACTACGAACCCGATGCGAAGAACTCGATCGCGGCGATCGCCGAACGCAGTGGCCGCACCCCGCAGGCGGTCGCGCTCGACGAGATGATGGCACGCGACGGCAAGGGCCTGCTGATGCTGCCCTTCGAGAACTACGCCTACGGCAGCCTCGATGTGGTGCATGAGATGATCACCGATCCCGCGACGGTGCTAGGCGTGGCCGACGGTGGCGCCCATGTCGGCGTGATCTGCGATGCCTCGTCGCCGACTTCGCTGCTGACCCTGTGGGGTCGCGACCGCACGCGCGGCCCCAAGCTCGATCTCGAGTTCCTGATCGCCAAGCAGACGCGCGGCACGGCCGAAGCCTACGGCCTCAGGGATCGTGGCCTGCTGGCGCCCGGCCACAAGGCCGACATCAACGTGATCGACTTCGATGCCTTGTCGCTCAAGCGCCCCGAGGTGATCTACGATCTGCCGGCCGGCGGCCGCCGCCTGGTCCAGCGCGCCACAGGCTACCGGCATACGTTCAATGCCGGCGTCGAGACGGTGCAGAACGACGAGCTGACCGGCGAGCGGCCGGGGCGGTTGGTCAGGGGCGAGCAGAGCAGCCGTTAGGCATTGCTGGGAGCGTGCCATTCATAGGCGCTAACTTTGTTGGCGATCCAACAACGACCTCATCCTGAGGAGGCCGCGTAGCGGCCGTCTCGAAGGATGGGAGCGAGCACCGAGTCTGTTGCCGACCCTTCGAGACGCGGCCCTGCGGGCCGCTCCTCAGGGTGAGGAATCTTTGTAAGTTAGCGCCAATGAGCGCGCCATTCCGGTAGTGCCTCTTTGCCAGCCCCAAACATGGGCGCGACTGGTGTCGGGCTCCCAGCCCTACACCGTCATATGCCGGCGCACGGCGTCGGCGTCGAAGGTCTCCCGCGTTCCCGACATCACGACTTCGCCGCGATCCATGACGGCGAAGTCGTCGGCCAGCTCGTGTGCGAAATCGAGATACTGCTCGACCAGCAGGATTGCCATGTCGCCGCGCTGGCGCAGGAAGGTGATGGCCCGCCCGATATCCTTGATGACGGAGGGCTGGATGCCTTCGGTCGGCTCGTCGAGCACCAGGAGCTTGGGCCGCATGGTGAGCGCCCGGCCGATGGCGAGCTGCTGCTGCTGGCCGCCCGACAGGTCGCCGCCGCGCCGCTTCAGCATCGACTGCAGTACGGGAAAGAGCTCGAACACCTCGTCCGGCACCTTCTTGTTGTCCCGGCTGACTGGTGCGAAGCCGGTCTCCAGATTCTCCTTCACCGTCAGCAGCGGGAAGATCTCGCGGCCCTGCGGCACCAGCGCCACGCCGCGCCGCGCCCGTTCGTAGGGCGGCAGCCGGGAGACGTCCCGGCCGTCGACCGAGATGGTGCCCGAGGCGATCGGTTGCAAGCCACAGATGGCGCGCAGCAGGCTGGTCTTGCCGACGCCGTTGCGGCCAAGCAGGCAGGTGACCCGGCCAATCGCGGCCGTCAGCGACACGCCGCGCAGCGCCTGCGCCGCACCGTAATAGAGATTGACGTTCTCGACCGCGAGCATCGCTTACCGCCCCAGATAGACTTCGACGACGCGCGGATCGGCGCTCACCTGGTCGAGCGTGCCCTCGGCCAGCATCGAGCCTTCGTGCAGCACTGTCACCTTGACGCCCAGCGCCCGCACGAAACTCATATCGTGCTCGACCACGACCACCGAGCGGCTGCGATTGATCTCGCGCAGCACTTGCGCCGTGGTCTCGGTCTCGACATCCGTCATGCCGGCCACCGGCTCATCGACCAATAGCAGCTTGGGGTCCTGCGCCAACAGCATGCCGATCTCCAGCCACTGTTTCTGGCCATGGCTCAGCCGCGCCGCCAGGAGGTGCTGCTGGTCGGTCATGCGGACGATGGCGAGGATCTCGTCGAGCCGCTCCTGCTCGGCCTTGGTCGGCTGGGCGAGCAGGAGCTTGTACCAGCTCCTGATGCCGGCCAGCGCCAGCAGGAGATTGTCGCGCACCGTGTGGGTCTCGAACACGGTGGGCTTCTGGAACTTGCGACCGATGCCCAAGGTGGCGATATCGGCCTCGTCGAGCTTGGTGAGGTCGGCCGTGCCGTCGAACACGACCTCCCCCTCGTCCGGCCGCGTCTTGCCCGTGATGACGTCCATCATCGTCGTCTTGCCGGCGCCGTTCGGGCCGATGATGGCGCGCATCTCACCCGGCTCGACCAGCAGCGAAAGGTTGTTCAGCGCCTTGAAGCCGTCGAAGGAGACGGTAACGCCACTGACATAGAGGAGCGCGGAGGTGCTTCTCATGCCGGCACTCCCGCCTTGCCGTCCGGCTTGCTCCCCGGTTTGCCCATTGCCTTGGCCTTGCGGGCCTGGCCGCGCTCGCGGATCTGGGTCCACAGGCCGACCACGCCCTTGGGCAGCAACAGGGTGACGACGATGAACAGCGCGCCCAGCGCAAACAGCCAGACTTCCGGCAGGGCGCCGGTCAGCCAGGTCTTGCCGAAATTCACCAGGAAGGCGCCGATCACCGGCCCGATCAGGGTGCCGCGGCCGCCGACCGCGACCCAGAGGACAGCTTCGATCGAGTTGCCGGGCGCGAACTCGCTAGGATTGATGATCCCCACCTGGGGCACATAGAGCGCGCCGGCGACGCCCGACATGGCAGCCGACAGCACGAAGACGAAGAGCTTGAAGCCTTCGACCCGGTAACCCAGGAAGCGCATGCGGCTTTCGGCGTCGCGCACCGCTGTCAGCGCCTTGCCGAACCGCGAGCTGACCACGGCGGCGGAGATCACCAGCCCCAGGGCCAGCGCCAGCGCGGAGGCAAAGCAGAGCACGGCGCGCGTGCCGTCGGCCTGCACGGGAAAGCCCAGGATTTCCTTGAAATCGGTCATGCCGTTGTTGCCGCCCAGCCCCATGTCGTTGCGGAAGAAGGCCAGCATCAGCGCGAAGGTCATCGCCTGGGTGATGATCGAGAGGTAGACGCCGGTGACACGGCTGCGGAAGGCGAACCAGCCCAGCGCGAAGGCAAGCACGCTGGGCACCAGCAGGATCATGATCGCGGCGAACCAGAACTGGTCGAAGCCGTGCCAGAACCAAGGGAGCTGTTTGTAGTTCAGGAACACCATGAAGTCGGGCAGCAGCGGATTGCCGTAGACGCCGCGGCTGCCGATCTGGCGCATCAGGTACATGCCCATGCAGTAGCCGCCCAGCGCGAAGAAGGCGCCGTGGCCGAGCGAGAGGATGCCGCAGTAGCCCCAGACCAGGTCGACGGCCAGCGCGAGCAGCGCGTAGCAGAGATACTTGCCGACGAGCTGCAGCACCCAGGCGGGCACGTAAAAGGGGCTGTCGGCCGGCAGGAGCTGGTTGGCGAGCGGCAGCAGGATGCCGATCGCCAGCACGAGCACGGTGAAGAGGCGCAGGCCCGGTCCCATGCCCTGCCAGAGGAAGCGCGTGATCATTCGACGGCCATCATTCGACGGAGCGCCCCTTCAGCGCGAACAGGCCGCGCGGGCGGCGCTGGATGAACAGGATGATGAAGACCAGCACCAGGATCTTGCCCAGCACGGCGCCGGCATAGGGTTCGAGGAACTTGTTGACGACGCCGAGCGTCAGCGCGCCGATCAGCGTGCCGAACAGATTGCCGACGCCGCCGAACACCACGACCATGAAGGAGTCGATGATGTAGCCCTGGCCGAGATTGGGGCTGACATTGTCGATCTGGCTCAGCGCCACGCCGGCAAGGCCCGCGATGCCCGAGCCCAGGCCGAAGGTGAGCGCATCGACCCGCGGCGTGCGGATGCCCACGGCCGAGGCCATCGGCCGGTTCTGCGTGACCGCCCGCATATAGAGGCCCATGGGCGTCTTGCGCAGCAGCAGGATCAGCGCCGCGAACACGGCGAGCGCGAACAGCACGATCCAGAGCCGGCTGTAGGTCACATCGATCTGGCCGACCTGGAAGGCACCCGACATCCAGGACGGGGCGCCGACTTCGCGGTTGCTCGACCCGAAGATCGACCGGATGGCCTGCTGCAGCACCAGCGAGAGGCCCCAGGTCGCGAGCAGGGTGTCGAGTGGGCGGCCGTAGAGGAAACGGATGATGCCGCGTTCGATCAGCACGCCGACGCCGCCGGCCACCAGGAAGGCGAGCGGCAGGGCGATCAGCAGCGAAGCATCGAAGAGATGCGGCGCCGAGGTGCGGATCACCTCCTGGACGACGAAGGTGGTGTAGGCCCCCAGCATCACCATCTCGCCATGCGCCATGTTGATCACGCCCATGGTGCCGAAGGTGATGGCAAGCCCGATCGCGGCCAGCAGCAGCACCGAGCCCAGGGAGATGCCATACCAGACGTTCTGAGCGGCCTCCCAGGCGGCGAGCGTCTGGCGCACCGATTCGGCCGCGACCGCGGCCGCGGCCTTCACCTCTGGGTCGGACGCGTTGCTCGCGGCGCCCTGCAGGAGGCTCAAGGCCTCGCGGCCGCCGCGATCACGCACCACGGCGATGGCATCGACCTTCTGCTGGGCCGGCGCATCCGCCGCCAACAAGGTCGCCGCCCGGGCCTCGCCGAGCGCCTGCTTCACACGCGGATCCTTTTCGGCGGCGAGTGCGGCATCGAGCGCGGTCAAGGCGGCGGGATCGGGGCGCTTGAAGAGCTCGGCCGCCGCGCTACGCCGCACGCGGATATCGGGGCTCATGAGGGTGAGCGAGCCCACCGCCGCGTCGATGACGCCGCGCAGGCGGTTGTTGACCCTGACCCTCTCGAGTTCCGCTTCGCTGGCGGTGCCGACGTCCTTGCCCGAAATCGCATCGGCGAGCGCGAGTTCCTTGCCGGCAGGCTTGCCGATCACCACCGACTTGTCGGCGCTGCGCACATAGAGCTGACCCGCCCCCAGCGCCTGCAGGATGGGAGCGGCGCGGCTATCGCCCGAGGCCGCCAGGGCGGTGATCGCCGTCTCGCGATCGCCGAAGCTGCCGGTCGTGAGATTGGCCACGAGCGTCTGCAGATCGGCGGCGAGCGCCACGGCGGCAAACGCCACCGAGGCCAGCGCGGAGAGCAGCACCGCGAGCAAACGCGAGAAGAACATGTGTCGAAAACTCGCTCGGAAAAAAGAGCGGGACGGCCCCCAAGTCACCCCAACCCGGCCGCCCCGCTTTGTTGATCGCCCGCTTCGTTGATCAGGCGTCGCGAGAGCTTACTTGCCCTTGCCGCCGCACTTGCCCGTGGCAACGTTGAAGTTGCCGCAGTTCATCGGCTTGCGCCAATCGGAGATCAGGTCCTTGGAGTCCGGCAGATAGTCGGACCACTCGTCGCCCAGCACGAGACCATTGGTCTGGGACACGACGTCGAACTGGCCGTTGCCCTGGATCTCGCCGATCAGCACCGGCTTGGTGATGTGATGGTTGGGCAGCATGGCCGAGTAGCCGCCCGTGAGGTTCGGCACCGAGACGCCGATCATCGCGTCGATGACGGCATCGGAGTCGGTCGTGCCGGCCTTCTTCACCGCCTCGATCCACATGTTGAAGCCGATCACATGGGCTTCCATCGGATCGTTGGTCACCCGCTTCGGATTCTTCGTGAAGGTTTGCCAGGTCTTGATGAAGGACTCGTTGGTGGGGTTCTTCACCGACTGGAAGTAGTTCCAGGCGGCGAGATGGCCGACCAGCGGCTTGGTGTCGATACCGGCCAGTTCCTCTTCGCCGACCGAGAAGGCGACGACCGGGATGTCCTTGGCCTTGATGCCCTGATTGCCCAGTTCCTTGTAGAACGGGACGTTGGCGTCGCCGTTGATGGTCGAGACCACGGCGGTCTTCTTGCCGGCCGAGCCGAACTTCTTGATGTCGGCAACGATCGACTGCCAGTCGGAGTGACCGAACGGCGTGTAGTTGATCAGGATGTCTTCCTGCGCCACGCCCTTGGACTTGAGATAGGCTTCGAGGATCTTGTTGGTCGTGCGCGGATAGACGTAGTCCGTACCGGCCAGCACCCAGCGCTGCACTTTCTCATTGGCCATCAGGTAGTCGACGGCCGGGATCGCCTGCTGGTTGGGGGCGGCGCCGGTGTAGAAGACGTTGCGCGAGCTTTCCTCGCCTTCGTACTGCACCGGATAGAAGAGGATGCCGTTCAGCTCCTCGAACACCGGCAGCACCGACTTACGGCTGACCGAGGTCCAGCAGCCGAACACCGCGGCCACCTTGTCCTTCTGCAGGAGTTCACGCGCCTTCTCGGCGAACAGTGGCCAGTTCGATGCCGGATCGACGACCACCGGCTCGAGCTTGCGGCCGAGAACGCCGCCTTTCTTGTTCTGCTCTTCGATCAGCATCAGCATGACGTCCTTCAAGGTCGTCTCGCTGATCGCCATGGTGCCTGACAGTGAATGCAGAATGCCGACCTTGATCGGCGGTGCCCCTTGCGCGAGCGCACCGGTCGCGGCGCTGGCCAGCAGGCCAGCGGCAACCAGGCCCGTCCGCATGATCGTTCCCAAGTTCATCCCGCTCTCCTTGATCTTCCCGACGGACTCTCCCCGCCGAAGATCAAGGATGCGAAAGCCGTGCCAAACCCGAGAAAGCCCCTGTGGGTGGGCTTAATTGGCGATCAGGACGAGCGCCCCGCCGGCCATGACGGCGCCGCCCAAGGCACGCAATCCCAGGTCGCCGACCGCGCGGCGCGCAACCCAGCCGAGTCCCAGGCCGACCGCATGGAGCAGGATGGTCGCGGCCGTGAAGCCCAGGATGAAGCCGCCAGTGCCGACGGCCGGCGCCTCCAGGGCGTGGGCGTAGCCGTGGAAGACCGCGAACAGCCCGACCACCGCCATGGCGGCGGCCACTGGCACACGAACTGCACCGACGACCAGCGCGCCCAGCACCAGCACCGAAACGGCAATCCCCGCCTCGACAAGAGGCAGTTTCATGCCTGCGAATCCGGCAGCCGCCCCCAAAAGCATCATGACCACGAAGGCCGACGGCACCAGATAGGCCGCGGCGGGACGCTTGGCCGACAGCAATGAGGCCCACAGACCGACGCCCACCATGGCCAGGAGATGGTCCACGCCCGTGAAGGGATGGGCGAAACCCGACGTGTCGTGACCGGGATGGGCCAGCGCCGGGCCGGCCGCAGCGCACAGGAGGACAATGAGAGAAACGATCCTGGTCATGGGGAACATCACTTCAACGGAGGGAACAGGTTCAATGAAAGGGTCGGGACTCAAGGGATGGCGCGGACGGGCAGCCCACCCTGTCGTACGACGAAGGCGGCGATATCGTCGACTCCCTTGTTCTCCTTGAGGTTGGAGAACAGGAACGGCCGCTGCCCGCGCATCTTGCGGGCATCGCGGTCCATCACCTCGAGATTGGCGCCGACCAGCGGCGCCAGGTCGATCTTGTTGATCACCAGCAGATCCGACCGGGTGATGCCCGGTCCGCCCTTGCGTGGAATCTTCTCGCCGGCCGCGACGTCGATCACGTAGATCGTGATATCGGCCAGCTCGGGCGAGAAGGTGGCGGCGAGATTGTCGCCGCCCGATTCGACGAAGACGATCTCGAGCTTGGGCCACTTGCGGACGATGTCGGACACCGCCGCCAGGTTGATCGAGGCATCCTCGCGGATCGCGGTATGCGGGCAGCCGCCGGTCTCGACACCGACGATGCGCTCGGGTGCCAATGCACCGGCCCGGGTCAGGAACTCGGCGTCTTCCTTGGTGTAGATGTCGTTGGTGACGACGGCGATGTCGTAGGTGTCGCGCATGCGTTTGCACAGGCGCTCGACCAGCGCCGTCTTGCCCGAGCCGACCGGACCGCCGACGCCAACTCGCAAGGGACCACGCACGCTCATAGATCGAGTTCTCCGGCCGCGAGGGCGACGTAGCCTACGCCCATCAGCAGGCAAAAGGGCGAGTAATATTTCCTGTTGCGGGTCACGAAGGGTTCCATCGTGAAATGGGCCTTCCAGCGATAGCTGTAGCCCGCCACACAGCGCGCCACGAAAATACCGGCGATCACGTAGGTCCCGGACAGGACGCGCGGATCCGTCATGCGGCCGAGCGCATACCAGGGCCAGAGCGCCATCACGGCGAGGACCGCGGCCACGGCAAAGGACTGCCAGGCCGGCGGCATGCGACGGCGGCCATCGCCCACCACGCTGCGCGCCAGCGCCTCTTCATTGGCCTCAGGCCAATGGCTTCCAACCCCCCACATTGCGTGGATGACCGCGACCGCGCCGACACCGAAGGTCAGCAGCAGCGCCAGCAACACCGTCATGAGCGGAACAGCCTCGTGTACTGCGTCTCGTGCCTGAGCGAGCACCAGTCGAGCAGCGGTGTCGCCGTGCCGACCTCGTCCAGGGACTCCACGGCGATGGCCGCCATCGCCGTTTCAGTCACGGTGTCTTCTAGGGCCGCCAACGTCCTTTGGCCATCGCTTTGGCCGAGCGGCACGGCCCGCACAGCGGCCGAAATCAGGTTGGCGACGAAGGCGTGCAGATAGCCGTTGAGGGCCGCGTCCAGCGGCACACCGTGCGCGGCGGCTGCGAGGGCCACCGCGACCGGCAGGGAGAGTTCACCGGCAAGCCGCTGATGCGCCGCATCGAGCGCAGGATGCGGCCAGGCGGTGCGGGTGATCGACAGGAAGGAACCGCCCTGCTGGCGCGACTCCAGGGCCATTTCCGAGGTTCCCCGCCAGGCTGCCGCCCGTTCGGCAATCGCGTCGAACGCGGGCCAATCGCCCGCCGCGGCTGCACGCCAGGCGGACGCGAACAGCGCGCCGTCGACCCGGCCGGTGCCGTTCTCCAGGACGCTGCGCAACCAGGCGACCAGAGAGTCCCTGTTTCGGATCAGGCCTTCCTCGACTGCGGTCTCGACGCCATGGCTGTAGCTGAAGGCGCCGATCGGATAGGCCGGCGACAGCCAGGCCAGCAGCCGATAGAGCGAGCCTCCGGAGCCGGTCTCCTTCTTGGACCGCGGGCCTCCAGGCCCGCCTTCATGAGCGGGCTCCGCGCGGGTAACCCCGCGCTTTGAGGCCCGCGGTCCAATGTGACGCTCTGATATGGACGACCTCCTAGCCATGGCGCTCGGGATGCAGTTCACCGTGGCGATGGCCGGTATCGTGGTTGTGCTGGCCGTAGGCCCCGCCTTCGGGATCGAAGGGGACGCGGACCTTGCGGACATACGCCCCCAGGCCCTTCAGCATGTCGACGATGACATGATCGTCGCGGATCAGCAGGCGGTCATGGTCAATCTGGGTCGGCAGATGCCGGTTGCCGAGATGCCAGGCCAGCCGTGCGAACGACGCGGCATCGCGGCCGCGCACCTCGACGAGATCCTCCTCGGCGGCCCTCACCTCGACGAAGCCGCCCTCCTCCAGCTTGAGCCCGTCACCGCCATGCAGCACCACCGGCTCGACCAGATCGAGCAGGAAATCGAGCCCACCATCGCCCAGCATGCGCAGGCGCCGACGGTAGCGATCGTCGAACAGCAGAGTGACGGTATCGATGCGCTCGGCCGATGCCCACTGGCCGGCCCGCACGACGTCGATGGCGCGTTTCATGGTCAGAACAGAAAGTAGCGCTGCGCCAACGGCAGCGACGTCGCGGGTTCGCAGGTCAGCAGCTCACCATCGGCCCGCACCTCGTAGGTTTCGGGATCGACCTCGATCTTCGGGCAGGCCGAATTGTGAATCATGTGCTTCTTGCCGATCTTGCGGGTGCCTTTAACAGCGAGCACGGGACGGCTCAGGCCCCATTTCTTGGCGACGCCTTTGGCGATCGCGGCTTGCGATACGAACAGCGCCGGGCTGGTGATCAGGCTGCGGCCGAAGGCGCCGAACATCGGCCGGTAGTGGACGGGCTGCGGCGTCGGGATCGAGGCATTGGGATCGCCCATGGGCGCCGCCACGATCGATCCGCCGATCAGCACCATGTCGGGCTTGGCGCCGAAGAAGGCCGGCGACCAGATCACGAGGTCGGCGCGCTTGCCGACCTCGATCGAGCCGACATGCTTTGAGATGCCGTGCGTAATGGCGGGATTGATCGTGTACTTGGCGATGTAGCGCTTGGCGCGGACATTGTCGTTGTCGCCGCTCTCCTCCTTCAGGCGTCCGCGCTGCTTCTTCATCTTGTCGGCGGTCTGCCAGGTGCGGATCACCACCTCGCCGACGCGGCCCATCGCCTGGCTGTCCGACGACATCATGGAGAAGGCGCCCAGGTCGTGGAGGATGTCCTCGGCGGCGATGGTCTCCTTGCGGATGCGGCTTTCGGCGAAGGCCACGTCCTCGGGGATCGCGGCATCGAGGTGATGGCAGACCATCAGCATGTCGAGATGCTCGTCCACGGTGTTCACCGTGTAGGGCATCGTCGGGTTGGTCGAGGACGGCAGCACGTTCTTCTCGCCGGCCAGGCGGATGATGTCGGGCGCATGGCCGCCGCCGGCGCCTTCGGTATGGAAGGTGGCGATGGTGCGGCCCTTGAAGGCCGCGCGCGTCGTCTCCACGAAGCCCGACTCGTTCAAGGTGTCGGTATGGATCGCCACCTGCACGTCCATGCGGTCGGCGACGGTCAGGCAGTTGTCGATGGCAGCCGGCGTCGTGCCCCAATCCTCGTGCAGCTTGAGCCCGCAGGCACCGGCCTCGACCTGCTCCTTGATGCCGGCCGGCTTCGACGTGTTGCCTTTGCCGAAGAAGCCGAGATTCATCGGCAGGCCTTCGGCGGCCTGCAGCATGCGCCCCATATGCCACGGGCCGGGCGTCACCGTCGTGGCGAGCGTGCCGTGCGCCGGGCCGGTGCCGCCGCCCATCATGGTGGTGACGCCGCTGTAGAGCGCATCGTCGACCTGCTGCGGGCAGATGAAATGGATATGGCAGTCGATGCCGCCGGCGGTGACGATCTTGCCCTCGCCCGCTATGGCCTCCGTGCCGGGCCCGATCACGATGTCGACGCCGGGCTGCACGTCGGGATTGCCGGCCTTGCCGATCGCGACGATCAAGCCGCCCTTGAGGCCGATATCGGCTTTCACGATCCCCCAATGATCGAGGATCAGGGCATTGGTGATCACCGTGTCGACGGCGCCCTGCGCCCGCGTGCGCTGGCTCTGGCCCATGCCGTCGCGGATCACCTTGCCGCCGCCGAACTTCACTTCCTCGCCGTAGGTCGTGTGGTCCTTCTCGACCTCGATGAAGAGATCGGTGTCGGCCAGCCGCACCTTGTCGCCGACCGTCGGGCCGAACATATGCACGTAAGCCGACCGCGAGATGCGTGCCGGCCCTTCGTTCGACGGCCCGACCTTGGCAACGGGGCCCAGCTTGCCGCCGACCTTGCCTTGGAAACCGTGGCTCTCGCGGCCGCCCAAATAGGGTGTGAGCCGCACGGTGCGCGACTGACCCGGCTCGAAGCGCACCGCCGTGCCGGCCGCGATGTCGAGGCGCATGCCCTTGGCGCGCTTGCGATCGAACTTCAGCGCATCGTTGGTCTCGAAGAAATGATAGTGGCTGCCCACCTGGATCGGCCGGTCGCCGGTGTTGGCGACCTCGAGCGTGATGGGGTTGCGCCCCTTGTTGAGTTCGAGCTCGCCCTTGGCCGCGAGGATTTCACCGGGGATCATGGCGTCTCTCCTCAGCGGATCGGAGCGTGGACGGTGACGAGCTTGGTGCCGTCGGGGAACGTGGCTTCGACCTGGATCTCCGCCAGCATGTCGGCAACGCCGTCCATGACCTGGGCGCGGCCGATCACATGCGCACCATCGCGCATCAGGTCGGCCACCGAGCGGCCGTCGCGCGCTCCCTCGACCACGAAATCGCTGATCAGGGCCACTGCCTCGGGATAGTTGAGCTTCACACCGCGTTCGAGACGGCGGCGCGCCACCACTGCCGCCATGGCCACCAGAAGCTTGTCTTTCTCACGTGGCGTCAGATTCATCGACCGCTTCCCCCGCTCCCGTCATGAACTCTTCCCCCTGCGGGGGAGAAGAAATGATCACGTTTTCCTTGTCGTCTGCATCTCGTTTCTGCAGGCGGCCGCCTCATGCATTAAACATGCCAGCGCATTAAACGTGCCAAACGCGCGGCAAACGGGACCCGCGGAATTCAGTGAGGAACCCGATCGTCGCGGCGCGAACCGCCGTCGCCTCGCCCAGGAGACGCGCGACCATCACGCCGTTCACCAGGGTGACGCCGGCCCGCACCTTCTCCGCAGCCTCGAGCAACGCCCGTGCTTCGTCGAAACGCGACTGTGGTTCGTCCCAGACGCCGATCACCGTGGCCAGCGCATTGGCGGTACCAAAGCCCGCCCCATCCGGCGTCTCGCCCTCGACGCGCAGAGTGTCCGTCCAGACCAGACGCCCCGACCGGCGCACCGACCAGGCGTCGAGCAGCAGGCCCGACACGTAGCGCTCGCCCGAGGCGGCGCGGCCCAGCACCACCATTTCGCAAGCCAGCAGCGCTCCACCGCCGGCAACCTCAGCCACCGTGCGGCGCTTGAGGCGGGCACCTTCGAAGACGATGGTCTCCTGCGGCAGCCAATCGAGCGCGGCCCCTGCAGCGACCTCCAGCCGGACATCGATGCTGCAGTGGCCGCCGCCCTTGGCGGCGCGATAGATCTTCTCCGCCGCCTGGGTCGTGGCGACCGCCCGGGCGTCGGCGCCGACCTCCACGGCCATGGTGAGCGTATCGCCGTCGGTCACGCCGCCCGAGGTGGTGATCAGCACGGCCTGCGGCGGTTCGTCCGGCTCCGGCTCGGGGAACAAGACCCGGCAGGGATCGCGTTGATAGAGGTCGGCCAGCCGCGTGCGGCCGTCGCGAAAGGCGAAGACCACGCGACTTTCGCCTGATGCACGCTGCAGGCGGGCGCGTGAGGGAGGGGGAGGCGACGTACCGGGACGGGAGGTGCTGGTTTTCATCCGCCCCGCTTTGATAGATTAAGGACCGAAATGAGCAAGGCCTTCACCAAGGAAAGCGACGGCGACGACGAAGACGACCTGCCCGACGATATCGGCGGTCTGCCGGCTGGCGCCAAAAATTACATGACCCCGCAGGGCTTCGCCCGCATGCGCGAGGAGCTGATGAACCTCATGCGCAAGGAGCGGCCCGAGGTCGTGCAGGTCGTGTCCTGGGCGGCGGCCAACGGCGATCGCTCGGAGAACGGCGACTATCTCTACGGCAAGAAGCGGCTGCGCGAGATCGACCGTCGCATCCGCTTCCTCAGCAAGCGGCTGGAGCGGTCGGAGGTCGTCGATCCGGCCAAGCGGCCCAAGACCGACCAGGTGTTCTTCGGGGCCACCGTGACCTACGCCAACGCGCGCAACGAGGAGCGCACGGTGAAGATCGTCGGCGTCGACGAGGTCGATCCGGGCCAGGGCCATGTCAGCTGGATCTCGCCCATCGCCCGGGCATTGATGCGCGCCTTCGAGGGCGACCTCGTACGCATGCGCACGCCGGGCGGCGAGGAAGAGATCGAGATCGTCAAGGTCACCTACATTTGAGACGCCGACCTTTTTGAGCCCTTAGACCTGCACCGGCGCACGTTGTGAGCTCCGGCCACCGGGCCTAGCCTTGGTCTTGCGTAGCGTATCTGTCGAACCGCGCACAAAAAAAGACCAGGAGGAATACGCCCATGACGCATCACCAAGGTGCGAGCGATCTGTCGCGCCGTACGCTCCTCAAGACAGCAACCGTCACCAGCATCGGCGCCACCGCGTTGGCGCCCGGCTTCGCCTTGGCCCAGGCCCCGGCATCCCTGCCCGCCCCCACGCCGGCGGCGCCCGCGACCACCATCACCAACCCGCCGCGCGACTTCAGTCCGCGCGGCGCCCCCACCACTTATTTCACCGATCCCGACGTGCTGACGGTCGATCCGGCTTTCAACGCCCTCGCCCAGCCGAACACGCCCATCAAGCGGCTCTGGACCGGCGCCTTGTGGGCGGAAGGGCCGGCCTGGAATGCCCAAGGCCGCTATCTCCTGTGGAGCGACATCCCCAACAACCGGCAGCTTCGTTGGCTCGAGGACGACGGCCATGTCAGCGTGTTCCGCCTGCCCTCCAACAACAGCAATGGCAACAGCTTCGACTTCCAGGGCCGGCAGCTTTCCTGCGAGCACCTGACCCGGCGGGTCGTGCGCTACGAGCTCGACGGCTCGGCGACAGTTCTGGCGGAAAGCTATCAAGGCAAGCGACTCAACTCGCCGAACGACATCGTCCCACATCCCGACGGCAGCTACTGGTTCACCGACCCGCCCTATGGCGGTCAGCTCTACGAGGGCGCACCGGACGCCGCCGGCGGCCCGAGCAATGCGTCGGGCAGGCTAAAGTCGACCCTCGGCCAGCCGCCGGGCATCGGCACTTTCAAGCGCGAGTTGCCGACCAATTGCTATCGCATCGATCCCAGCGGCCGGATTGATCTCGTGATCACCGAAGAGCAAGTCCCCGATCCCAACGGGCTCTGCTTCTCGCCGGACCACAAGAAGCTCTACGTCGCCAGCACCGGCAAGGGACCGGGCGACACCGGGCCGGGCGGCAAGGGTGTGGTCTTCGTCTTCGATGTCGGCACCGACAACAAGGTGAGCAACGGCAAAGTCTTCACCGAGTGCATGGTCGACGGCATCAAGTGCGGGCCGGACGGACTGCGCACCGATGTCGACGGCAATCTCTGGTGCTCCAGCAATGCCGGCCGCGCGCTGGGCTACAGCGGCGCCACCGTCTGGTCGCCGGAGGGCAAGCTGCTCGGCCGCATCCGCCTGCCCGAAGTCTGCGGCAACATCACCTTCGGCGGGCCCAAGCGCAATCGCCTGTTCATGGCCGCCAGCCAGTCGCTCTACGCGCTCTATGTCGGCACGCAGGGAGCAGCCCCCGGCTAGCGGCCAGCCGACCCTCTTCCCGGGCATAAGCTGCTCTAGAATCGATAGAATCTAGAGCACGACCTTCCGTTCGACTGAGCCCAGTCGAGCGGAACGTGCTCTAGGGTTCCGCCGTCGCGACCTTCTCCAGCACGGCGCGGGCGCGTGTCTTGCCGTTATGGATTGCCCAGTCGAGGGGCGTTGCGCCCCACAGCGTGTCGGGAATGTCACGGCGCGCGCCACGGGCCAGCAGGAGTTCCAGCATCGGCAGGTTGTCGTCGACGGCGGCCTGATGCAGCGGCAGGCTGTGCGCATGCACCGGCAGGAAGACGTTGGGATCGGCCCCGGCATCGAGTGCCATCCGGGCCGTCTCGACCTGGCGGTTGATCACCGCGAGTCCCAGGGCGCGCTGAACATCGTCGCCCGACGCGCCCTGCAGCAGCGCCGGCAAGCGATCGGTCCGGCCAAGCGCCGCCGCGATCGGCGCCGTCATCGGCAGGCCGGCATCGAGCAGGGCAAGGACGGGCGCCAGTTCCCAATGCGCCAGGGTCACGTCGACGGCACGCGGTGACGGCACCGCACCGCCACGTATCAGGCAGTCGATCAAGGGTTGCTGCAAGCCCTGCTCGCGGGCCGGCGCGCTGGTCATCACCAGCTCCAGCGCATAGTCGAGATCGGCCTGGTCGACGCCGCGAACGATCATCGTTTCGGCCACCTCGACCATGTTGGTCGGCATGCGCTTTATCCCGGTCGGATTGTTGGCGATGAACCAGAAGAGCTTGGGATCGCGGAAATACTGGAACCGGCTGGCGCTGCGATAGGCTTCGGGACCGAGGATGCGCTCCCGCAGCAGGCGCGGTTCGGCGTCGAGGCGGCGGGCAAGCTCGGCGACGTCACCCTTCCGAAGAGCCTTCACCGCTGCCCGGAACGATGGGTCGGTAATGCGGTCGCGATCGAGCAAGGCCACGATGGCCGCCTTGTCATCCGAGGTGCCGCGCCGGGCCGCCGACAATGGCATCCGGCCCTTGGCATCGCGCTGCCATTCCAGCGCATTGCCGACGATCAGCCGCTCGACGAGAGCGAGCGGCCCGCGCGATGCTGCGACATGCAGTGCCGTCTCGCCGCCGGGGGCACCGTCATGACGCGGATTGGCGCCGGCCTCGAGCAGCAGATCGACGATCGCGAGGCGCGCGTCATCCGGCGCCCTGCTCGCACAGGCCTGCCAAAGCGGCGGCCCCCGATCGCCGGCCTCACCGTCGACGGCATTTCCTTCATCCAGCAGCCGCCGCACGGCGGCAAGATCGCCCGCGCGCGCTGCGGCGCCGAGCGGCGAGAGCGGTATTGCGTCGTCGACCTTGCGCATCAGTTCCGCCCAGGTGGCGACACCGTATTCGTGGGCAAGGCGACGCTGCGCCGCGGCAAGGCCCAGCGACGTGTCTTTGGCCAATTGCTTGGCCTGCTTGCGCAGATGATCCTTGGAAGGGCGCGCCGGCAGCGCGCGGATGGTCTTAGGGGCCGACATATTTCTCCCTTTCCCGATGCCTGGCGTCCGCTCACAGGCAGGAAAGGTCGAACGACCAATCGGAGATGTTCAGGTGGGCTCGGCCCTTTCCGCGGACAGGTGGCCGCCTTGTCGGCCGACCGAACCTTATCGCTTCCGCGTCAGATCTGCCAGCAGGCGGTCGACGAACTTGGGCGAGTAGCCGAGCAAGGCCGCCTCATCGGCCAGCTCCTTCTCGAACTGGCCGAGGGCGGCGACGAACGAGCCGCCTTGCGCCAGCGCCTTCTCGACCAGCGCGCCCGCCTTTTGCTTGCCCATCTTGCGGGCGAGGAGAAACGTCGCGCGCTCGGCGAACACGGCGGCTTCAGCGGCATCCATGTTGGCCTGCAGGGCGTCGGGCTCGACGGTGAGGCCTGCCGCCACCTCGGCCATCGCTTCGACCGCCGACCCCAGACACTCGACGAGCGCGGCGAGCGTCGGCCATTCGGCCTGCCAACCACCGAGGGCACGTTCATGCTCCTGCGGCAGGGCGGCAACAATAGTCGCGGCCAGCATCGGCGCCCGCGCCGCAGCCGACAGCACCAGTGCCGCGCCGACCGGATTGCGCTTGTGTGGCATGGTCGAGGAGCCGCCGCGGCCGGCGCCCGAAGGCTCCGCCGCCTCGCCCACTTCGAGCTGCATCATCAGCGAGATGTCGCGCGCCGCCTTGGCGAGGGCCCCGACCAGAAGCGCAGTGTCCTGCGCCAGAGCCGCGATCCGTACGCGCTGCGTGAACCAGGGGCCAGGCGGCAAGGCGAGCCCGAGCTTTTTGGCCAGGGCTCGCATGACGGGCTCGGCCTCACGCCCCAAAGCCGTGAGGCTGCCTGAGGCGCCGCCGAACTGCAGGATCTGCGTTTCCTCAAAACTGTCGGTCAGCCGGCGCTGCGCGCGATCGATGTCCGAGGCCCAGCCGGCAATCTTCTGACCGAGCGCCAGCGGCGTGGCGGGCTGCAGCAAGGTACGCCCGAGCATGGGCGTGGTGCGGTGCTTTCGGGCGAGTCGCGCAAATGCCGCGACGATACCCTTCGTCATCTCGAGCAGCGGCGGCAGGGCCTCGCCGAGCTGCAGCACCATCGCCGTGTCGATCACGTCTTGGCTGGTGGCGCCCCAGTGCACGAAGCCAGCCGCGGCAGCGTCGCGTTTGGCGACCTGTTCCGTCAACGCCTTGACCAGCGGCACTGTCAGGGTCGCGCTGCGCCGTGCCGCGGCAGCAAGCGCCGTCGGATCGTAGAGTTCGGCATCACAGGCTTTGGCAATGATCGAGGCCGCACGCTTGGGGATCAGCCCGGCGGCGGCCGTCGCCTCTGCGAGAGCCGCCTCGAAGCGCAGCATCTGACGCAAGGTGGCGGCATCGGAGAAAGCCTCCGCCGTCGCCGCTGACGCGCCGAGTGCATTGACCAGCCGGCCGGCCATGCGCTCAGCAGTCGAAGAAGACGGTTTCGTCGGAGCCGCCGAGGCAAATCGGCAGGCGCCAGACACCCGCCGCATCGCGCTTGGCGATCAAGGTCGACCGACGCGCCGGCTCGACCAGCTTCAGCACGGGGTCTTCGGCCAGTGCCGGATCGCCGTCGAAATAGAGCCGCGTTGCCAGCCGATTGAGGAGACCGCGCGCGAACACCGAGACGTTGATATGTGGCGCCTGCAGGCCACCCGCCGGCCACGGCACCCGGCCGGGCCGAATGGTGCGAAAGACCGCGCGCCCCGCCGTGTCGGTCGAGGCACGGCCGAAGCCATGGAAGCCCGGATCGAGTGGCAGGTTGCGGCGATCCTCCGGATGGTCGTAGCGGCCATGGCTGTTGGCCTGCCAGAGCTCGAACAGCCCATCGGGCACGATCGCGCCGTCAGCGTCGACCAGGCTGAGCTCGATCTCCACCCGGTCCCCCGCGACTCCGGCCGGCGCGAGATCGTCGTGATAGGACCGCGCGAGGGTGCCGAAATAGAACGGACCGACCGTCTGGGACGGCGTCAATGCGCGGCTCATGCGTTCTCCATCGGCGTGGCATCGCGGCCGCGCAACACGATGTCGAAGCGATAGGCCAGCGCCCATTCGGGCTGGGTCGAGTCCATGTCGAAAGCCGCCTGCATGCGGGCCCGCGCGCCTTCGGGCACCGAATTGTAAATCGGGTCGTAGGCGAGCAGAGGATCGTTGGGGAAATACATCTGCGTGATCAGGCGTGTCGCGAAGGCCGGCCCGAACAGCGAGAAATGGATATGCGCCGGCCGCCAGGCATTGTGATGGTTCTTCCAGGGATAGGCGCCGGGCTTGATGGTGATGAACTTGTAGTTGCCCTCGGCATCGGCACGGGCGCGGCCGCCGCCGAAGAAATTGGGATCGAGCGGCGCGTCGTGCTGATCGCCGGGATGATGGTAGCGGCCAGCGGCATTGCATTGCCAGATCTCGACCAGCGCCTCGGGCACCGGCTTGCCGTCCTGATCGAGCACGCGGCCCTGCACGATGATGCGCTCACCGAGCGGCTCAGCCATGCGCTGACGCGTCAGGTCGTTCTCTGCCGAGTCCAGCCGCGTGGCGCGCAGCGACGGGCCGGTGACCTCGGACAGGCTGTGCGGCAGCATCACGGCCGGCCGGCTGGGCGCCCGCCGCGCCGTCGACTTGTAGCCGGGCGAATCGTTGGACGGATGATCCCGGCCCGGCGCGGGCCGGCGATAGGTTTCCTCGTTCATCCGTCCACTCTACAGCCCGCCCTCTGGGTCGCCTAGGCCGCCCGCACCTCCAGGCCCTTGGGCGTGGCGCGGTAACCCGTCAGGGTGCGTTCGGCATAGCCCAGCCGCCAGTCCAGCATCTTGCGCGCATAGTCCGCGACCACGGCCGCATAGGCAGGATCGGTCGCGCAGTTCACGAACTGGCCGGGATCCTTCTTCAGGTCGAACAGCAGCGGCGGCAGGGCTGCGAAATGCACGTACTTGAAGGCGTCGTCCTGCACGACGGCCAGCGCACACTTGTCCATCGGTACGCCGAGCGCCGACTCTGGCTTGGAATAGTGCAGGTCGCGGAAGTCGAACTCGTAGTGCACCTCGGTGCGCCAGTTGGCCGGCGTGTCGCCCTGGCAGAAGGGCAGCAGCGAATGGCCGTCGCACTGGCGCGGCACCGGCAGGCCGAGCCATTCGAGGATGGTCGGCATGGTGTCGACGGTCTCGGTAAAGCGCTCGACGATGCTGCCGCGCGCCCCATTGGCCTCGGCCCGCGGATCGCGGATGACCATCGGGATGCGGTAGGACTCGTCGAAATAGCCGATCTTGCCCAGCAGATGGTGGTCGCCCAGCTGCTCGCCATGATCGCAAGTAAAGACGATCAGCGTGTCGTCCCACTGACCGGTCTGCTTCAGGTAGTCGAACACGCGGCCGAGATGATCGTCGATCTCGCTCATCAGCCCGCAATAGGTCGCGCGCAGCTGTGCCACCTCGGCGTCGCTCATCGCCGAGGCCGGCGCCTTGCCGTCCTGGAAGAAGCTCGCCTGGTTGATGTTGTTCACATAGTAGGCGAGCAGCGCGTTCTGCTTGGCTTCCTCGGCCGGCGAGGCAGCGCGCACGACCTTGGGCATGTCCTCGGGCCGGTACATCGCATTGTAGGGGGCGGGCGCAATGAACGGCGGATGCGGCCGGTAGTAGCCGAGATGCAGGAACCACGGCTTGCCGTTGCGCCCGCGCAGGTAGCTGAGGCCGCGCTCGGTGAACCAGGCCGTATCCGACAGCTCCTTGGGGATCACCGCCGGCCGGCCGGTGGCGCCGGCGCCGGCCTCGTCGCCACGCTCGCCTTGCGGCAGCCAGATATCGTCGCGGTTCTTGGGCAGCTTGAAGCCCTGCCCTTCCACCCAGCCGAAATAGGCGTCGCGATTCTCGAAGGCGCCGACCGAGCGGAAGCCGTCCATGATGTCGCCCAGCACGAAGAAGCGCGGATCGTTGGGAGCGGTGTGGCGCGGGTCGGGCGTCGTCGTGGTGTAGCCGACCAGCGCCGGATCGTAGCCGCCACGGCGCAGCTCGTGGGCCAGGTTGGTGAAGCGCAGCGACAGCGGAATGGTGTTCTGCACTGCGCGATGGTTCATCAGATACTGGCCGGTCAGCAGGCTGGCGCGCGCCGGCCCGCAGGGCACGGCCTGGGTGAAATGGTTGCGGAAGGTCACGCCCTCGGCACACAGCCGGTCGAGGTTAGGCAACTTCAGATAGTCCGCGCCCAGCTTGGGCAGCATCAGCCCGCGCCATTGGTCGACGACGATAAGCAGAACGTTCTTGGGCGCAGGCATTTCGAGATCACCGAGGTTGGAAGGGCGCGTGATTGCGCTAGAGTGCCGTCAAATTCGCGGAGGAGACAACACGTGGCGCGTTTCAAGATCGTGACGACCGGGCCGGGCAGCACGGACCATTCCCTGGAAATGGAGGCCCTGGCCGGGCTCGGCGCGGAGATCGTCGAGGTGTCGGGCAGCGAGGACGACCTCGCCAAGGCGGCCGCCGATGCCGACGCCATCTACGGCAAGGGGCGCCCGCGCATCACCGCCAAGGTGATCGAAGCCGGCAAGAAGCTGAAGGTCGTGTCGCTGGGCAGCGTCGGCGTCGACTCCGTCGATGTCGATGCCGCGACCAGGCTCGGCATCCCGGTGACCAACGTGCCCGATACCTTCATCGAGGAAGTGGCCGACCATGCCATGACCCTGATCCTGGCGAGTTGGCGGCGGCTCGTCGTGCAGGACCAGATGGTGCGCAAGGGCGACTGGGCCAAGGGCCGTCCCATGCTGTACGAGTTCCCGCGTCTCATGGGCATGACCTTGGGATTCATCTCGTTCGGCCATGTCGCGCGTGCCGTCGCCAAGCGCGCCGCGCCCTTCGGCTTCCAGATGCTGGCCTACGATCCCTATATCGAAGAGCTGGTCATGTCCGAGTACGGCGTGCAGCCGGTCGGCTATGACGAGCTGCTGCAGCGCGCCGACATCGTCAGCATGCATGCGCCCGGCACCAAGGACGCGCACCACATGATGAAGGAGCGACAGTTCCGTCTCATGAAGAAGACGGCGCTGTTCGTGAACACCGGCCGCGGCTCGACCGTGGACGAGGCCGCCCTGATCAAGGCGTTGCAGGAAGGCTGGATTGCCGGCGCCGGCCTCGACGTGCTCGAAACCGAGCCGGTCGGCCACAACAATCCGCTGCTGGGCATGGAAAACGTCATCCTGACGGCGCATGTCGCCTCGGCCTCGAACCGCTTCGACCCCGCCCGCAAGCGCCGCGTCGGCGCCGAGCTGTCGCTGGTGCTGAGTGGCAAGTGGCCCCGCGCCTGCGTCAATCCCACGGTGCTGGAGAAGTCGAGCCTGCAGCGCTGGCAGCCCTTCTCGATGGAACGCGGCCCCGGCAACTAGCCCCGGGGCGGCAAGTTCCGGGTCGCCTCCAATCGGTCCCGGATGGCCCGATCGCACTGCGCCAGGCTGTCGAACGGGCCGAGGACGACGCGGTCGCCGTCGTCGACGGCATACCAGCCGGTCTGGGTGATGTTGTAGTCGCCCAGATCGGACGTCGGCACATGAACAGCGATTAGATCCTTGGGCGTGGGCATGAAGGAACGATGATCCTTCGGCAGGGCTTTTCAAGTCCTCTCTACGAGTGCCTCCAGACCAGTTCGCAGTGCTGACCAATCCTTCCGCCTCCTACCCTGTCTCGATGTCGCCTATCTCGATGTCACATCGGCCCGTCGACGTCCGGCGATGGGTCTCGCATTCACTGTTCGCCCCGCATTCTCCATTCACGCCATCCGAATCGTCGGCAAGGGCGCGCCGATAGGACTGCGCGACTGAGACTCGACCGGCCCACCGCTCCACTTGTCCATGACAGTTGGACGTCACTTTCCTATCGCAATGACTCTGCTAAGGCGTGATTTTCATCGATCAGATATTCAATATTGTTCGTTGCTCACGCGCACCGGACTCAATAGCGTCGCACTCAGCGTAGCGCCGAGTACCATTCCACTCACTGAAGTGGGGCGTCATGCAACACAAACATTTTTTCTCACCAGTCGATCGCTGACTTGTGCCGTTTGCGGCCCGGTTCGGGCACACGGCAGAAGACTTGGCCAATGATCGCGCGCTCGAAGACCGTCTGATGGACGACTATGCGCGGTCTCATGGCCACGTTCCGACCGAGAACTGGATACTTGTCGTTCACGCCGACAACTCCAGCGAGTTTCATGTGTTCGACGATCCGTCCCGGATGTGGTGCTGCCGCAACAGGGATGTCATTCGCAAGCTCATCGACCGGGAGGTCGAAGAACTCGAGGCAGAGAATCGGCGCGTAGCGACAAGCTGATACTTGCTGCCTTCGACAGGTAACCCGGCTTCTACAACTGGAAGGAGCGTGTCGTGGCAGACAAACCAACCACCGAGATCCCGGCCAATCTCAGTCCCGAAGCGCGCGATCGCGTCGAAAAGGCGCTCAAGGATGCCTTGGAAAGAGAGGTCGCCGAATCGGCGCTAGGCCCGGGCGGGCTCGCCGCCGCCGGCAATATTTTCTCGCGGGGCTGGATCTTCAGCCGCCTCACGCCGACCGCCGAGAAGGAAATGGCCAGAATCCTTCCCGAGCTCAGCAAGATGGGCTCCGAGGAATTTGTACGTTTCGCCTCCCGTCTTGCCGAACTCAAGGCGCGCACCGGCCCGCAACGCTGAACGGCGTTTCCTCTTCCTTTCCTGGAGGACGCGTATGCCATGAAAAGCATGCATGACGCGTGGCAATGGCGGCCGGATTTCGGTCCGTGGTTCGCGCAGCTCGCGAGCAAGGCACGGAAGTGGCGGCCGACCATAGACGTGAGGCCTGACGTCGACCTCGCGTCGGCTTTGCAAGAGGCCGCAGAACGGGCGGCCCCTTGGTTGTTTCATCCGTGCCTGAGTGCCATCACCCATGACTGTCCCGCCGGGCGCCGCGAACGTGACGTTGCGCTCGCCGGATGGCTGGCCGCACATGCAAGCGTCAACGGAAGCCTGACCCTCGCCGAACCGGTCTGGTGCTGGTCGACGGACGGCGGCGTGCAACTCGACAGCGGCCGTCACGAGTTGCGCAGAGTAGGCGAGCTGATGGTCGCCGACCGTGCCACGGATGTCATGATGCTCGATCCATGGTGCACGGTGCTGGGCTACCCCTATGCCGATACATGGGCGGCGGCGGCAACATCTTCAAATGACAACAGTTCCGCCGGAATCCAAAAAGGCACTGTCGTTGCGCTGCGAACGTTCACCTTGATCGCCGCGACACTTCCCGACGCATGGGCCTGGCTCAATATGCTGACGAGGATTCTCATCACCCTCGAAGGCAAGGGCCGGCTGTCGCGCAGCTCCAGCTCGGCCGACCTGCCGGGATTGGTCATGGCAGATACGACTTCGGAACTGGCCCTGTCGGAATTGCTGGTGCACGAGACGGCACACCATCTGCTCTATGTTGCGGAAGCAGGCGGCCCACTCATCGATCCGAACGAGAGCCGGTTGTTCGCCTCGCCATTGCGCAGCGATGCTCGGCCAATGCGCGGCATTCTGCTCGCCTACCACGCGCTGGCTTTCATTTGCGCTTTCTATTCCGATCTCCATCACTCTCCGGTCGGCAAAGACGTGATCGACCCGACCGACTTTGCGAACCTGCAGCGGCTCCTGCAGGAGGCGGAGTCGACGCTGCTGACGGCATCGGCGTCATTCACCCGCAAAGGCAGGCTTTTCTTCGATCACACACGCCAGGTGGCCGGCTGTGTCATCGCATAGCGAGCAATCCCTGCAGTTCGTCCTCAAGGTAAGCGCCCGCTGCAACCTGAACTGCACCTACTGCTACGTCTTCAACAAGGCCGATCAATCCTGGAAGTCGCGTTCGGCTTTGATGGGCGATGCCGTCTTCGATGCCGCAATCGGCCGTATTCGGCGGCATTGCATCGCATCGGGACAAAGCATCGTCCGACTGATGTTCCATGGCGGCGAGCCGTTGCTGGTCGGCCCCCGCAGGTTCCGCGGCTGGCTCGACCGGATCGCCGCTGAGCTGGACGGCATCGTCAAGGTTCGGCTCGCCATTCAGACCAACGCCACCCTGATCGACGACGAATGGGCCCGTCTTTTCGCAGAACGTGCAGTCGAAGTCGGCGTCAGCCTCGATGGACCGCAGGCGGTCAACGACAGGTTTCGTATCGATCATGCCGGCCGCGGCAGCTATCTCAATGTCGTCAGAGGGATCGAGACGCTGCGTCGCCACGGCGCGGCCTTCAGCCTGCTGAGCGTCATCCAGCCAGGCGCAGACGGCGCAGCCATCTACCGTCATTTCCGCGGCATGTCGCCGGGAACGATCAACTTCCTCTTCCCCGACCACAATCATGACGATATCGCCGTGGTGCGGGCACGCCATGGCGACGCGCCGATCTTCGACTTCCTGCGGCCGGTCATCGACGCCTGGATCCTGGACTGCGGCACCGGCCCCGAAGTTCCGCTCCTGCGGAACATGTGCCGCCTCATCATGGGCGGTGAAAGCCGGTCGGACATGTTCGGCAACTCGGCACTCGGCTTCGTGTTCGTAGAGGTCGATGGCGAGATCGAAGGGCTCGACGTGCTCCGGCTCGACGGCGAAGGCGTATCGGCCTGCGGCGCCAACGTGCTGGCAAACGATTTCTCGGCCATCGCCCAGTTGAGCGACTTCCACGATCGGGCGATCTTCCGGGGCCTGCCACTGCCCGGCGGATGCATGGACTGCCCGGAGCGGCGAACCTGCGCCGGCGGCTATCTACCTCATCGCTATTCAGCGGCCCGCGGATTCGACAACCCGTCGGCCTGGTGTACCGACATCCAGTTGCTGTTCAGCTACCTGCGCCGCTTGCTCGACGTGGACGTCGAGGAGACAGAGATGCGACGCAGCCTCCTGGTCGAAATGGCAGAGGAGCGACTCGCATGATGGCCGATGCGGCGGCAGTTCTCCGCTGGACGGAGAAAACGGTGGGTTCAGGCCGAGCGGTCGAGCTCGAATTCGAGATGCTTCTTCGGGCGGCATTGCGGCGCCTTTGGCAGGAAGCCGCCCCTGGGCAGGAAGCCGACCAGCCCTTCGCCGACGACGGCACGCCCGACGCGGCGTATCGGCGGGTCCTGCTGGCGCCGTCCACTGTGCGCCACCTGCTGTGGCCCTCACGCGGACGGCAGGCCGAAGTGCGGGACCATTGGCGCGTGGCCTGCCAGATCGAGCGCGCCATACTCGGTCTCCCGAACACGGCGGTCACGGGATGGAGCGCCGATGGCCGCGCCTTCGTTGCCGCGGATGGTCGTTGCACCGTTCAGCCGAGCCTGGAGGGCGCCATTCCGCTCGATCTTCACAGTCCGCAGGCTCTCGCCCTGGATCTGCTGGGCGGCGATGCCCCCATGGATCCACCACGATCGCCGCCATCGGCGTCTGCAGTGCAGCGGACATCACGTCGCCTGCTCGAAGCCTGGCATGGGATATCGGCATCCGAACCCGCGGTGCCCCGCTGCGTCGAGGCCTGGACGCGGGTGATCGTGGCGCAAGGCGATCCGTCAGGTCGCTTCTGGTCCGGCTCCAACGGCCAGTATGTGGGCCGCGTGATGATCGTCAACGCCGACGCACCCAACACCGACACGGAGGAGATCGCCGACGCGATCGTCCACGAGGCGATCCACGGCTTCCTCTACATGCACGAATCGATCGAGCCCTGGGTGCTCGGCAAGAAGCTCTACACCAATGCCGGCGTTATCGCGTCGCCATGGTCGGGCGCGGAGTTGCCGGTTCGACCGTTCATGCAGGCAGCTTTCGTCTGGTATGGCCTCGCGATGTTCTGGGCTCAGCATATCGACGGTGGCCCGTTCGACCGCGAGCGCGCCCGTGCGATGCTCGAAAGATCGCTGGCCGGTTTCAGGCGCGGTTCCCTGGTCGACCGCCTGAAGCCCTGGCAGGCCAAGATCCGTTCGGAGATGACCGATGCGATCAACGGCTTGCAACGGGATGTGCTTTCCCTGCTGGCGGCCTGAGGCACCGTCGTGCGGGAAGCGACCGTGACCGCACCCTGGATCGAAGGATTGCACGCGAACGCGCTTCGCGGCACGCGCTGCGAGGAACCCGGCGTGACCCGCGCCCGCCTCCAGCCGCGCTTGCGCGAATTCGGGATCACACGCGTTGCCAACGTCACGGGGTTGGACCGGATCGGGATTCCGGTCTGGATGGTAATCCGGCCCAATTCCCGTTCGCTCAGCGTCTCGCAAGGCAAGGGCCTCACCCATGACGCCGCGTGGGTTTCCGGAGTGATGGAAGCGATCGAGCTCTGGCACGCCGAGAGTCCGCAGCTCGACCTGCGCCTCGCCTCACGCAACGAGCTGGCCCGCGAGGGTCGCGTCGTCGATGTCGACCAGCTTCCCGTCAGGCCCGGCACCACGGTCGGCGAGGACATGAGACTACTATGGACGACCGGCGTCGATCTCGTCTCGCGTCGGCCGGTCTTCGTGCCCTATGCGTCGGTGCATGTCAGCGCCGTACCGCCGTTTCCGCCGGGAGACAGCTGCTTCATCGTGACCTCGAACGGCCTGGCCTCGGGCTCGGTTCCTCCTGAAGCCGTCATGCATGCTCTTTGCGAGTTGATCGAGCGGGATTCCCTCTGCCGCTGGCGGCGACGTCCCCCGGAGACCAAGGCACGCTCCTTGGTCAAACTCGACACGATCGACGATGCCGGGGCCTGCACGGCAATCTCGGCGTGCGGACGAGCGGAATTCGAGATCCTCGCCCTGGACATGACTTCCGAGTTCGGATTGCCAGCTGTGATCTGCGTCCTGCTGGACAAAAAGTCGTCGGACGACACTCTTCGCGGTGCGTCGATGGGGTTCGGCTGTCATTTCCGGCGTGAGACGGCGTTCATCCGGGCCCTGACCGAGGCGGCACAGAGCCGGCTCACTCTGATCGCAGGGTCGCGCGATGATCTCGACAGGCAGGACTACGAGTCGAAACGCCGCCATCGCGACGGCATCGCCTGGTATCAGCGCCTTCTTTCGGAACCGCAAAGGGTCGACTTCGCAAGCCTGCCGGACCATCGAAGCGAGAACTTCGATTGCCAGCTCGAGATCGCCCTGGAGGGGCTTAAGCGTGCCGGCTTTGGCGAGGTCGTCGTGGTCGACCTGGCCAGGCCTGAAACCGGACTGTCGGTCGTCCGCGTCATCGTCCCCGGGCTGGCGGTTCCCGACCATGCACATTGAACCCGGCGCCACCGTGGTCTTTCTCGGGCCGAGCCTGGCTTTGGACGAAGCCGCAGCCATCATGCCTGCCGTTTACCTACCCCCGGTGCAGCAAGGGACTCTGTATCGCGCCGCACTCGCCCGTCCACGGACGATCGCCATCATCGACGGCTATTTCTCGTGGGTACCTTCGGTATGGCACAAGGAGATATTGTGGGCGCTGAACCAGGGCATTCGTGTCTGCGGCGCCGCCAGCATGGGCGCTCTGCGCGCCGCCGAACTCGACAGCTTCGGCATGACGGGACACGGCCGGGTCTACGAGGACTATGCCGCCAGCATACTTGAAGACGACGACGAAGTGGCGGTCATGCACGCGGTGGCGGAGCTTGGATTTCGCCCTCTCTCCGACGCCATGGTCAATATCCGCTACACGTTGACGGATGCCGTGCATGCCGGCGTGATCCCCCAGAAGGTCGCGGCTTCCCTGCTGGCTCATTTCAAGCAGTGTCACTTCCCTGAGCGCCACCTCTCTCGGGCTCTGGACGGCGACCTGCGTTCTGTCTTGCCGGACGAGGCTCGCAATGACCTGCAGATCTGGTTGCGGGACCACTATCGCAATGTGAAGGAAGAGGATGCGCGAGGCCTGCTCCGTCTGCTGGCGTCGGGTACCGTCGAGCCCGTCACCTCGCCGGCACAGCGCTTCGAATTCCAGGCCACGGTCAACTGGGCGCAACTGGCCGATGCCGTGCGGGCCGAGGCGGCCGTCGAGGCTGACGCAACGGCAGAGGGCAATGGCGACGCGCGGACCATCGATAACGACGCGGTCCTGGTCGAATTGCAGCTCGAGGGAGGCTGGCCCGCACTCGAAGCGATGGCAATCGCGCGCCTGGCAACGGCCGGCCCCTCGGTCGATGGCGGGCCGGTAACGGAGCGGGAATACATCGACCAGCTTGCGCGGCTCTGCCTCCGGCTGGGCCTGCCGGACCTGAGTTCTCTGATGAGCTGGGCGGCGGCAGCAGGCTGGAGCGACGAACATCTGGTCGCCATCGTGTCGCGCGAAGTCTTGTTGACGCGGGCGCGGTCATACTGGTTACACGACGTCCGCGCCGTCGCGCGCGAACTTCTGCAGCTCGACGGCCGCGCCGAATCGCTGGCCGAGCGCTCCCGCCTCAAACGAACGTGGCTGGACGCGGCGACAAATGAGCGGACTGCCGGCCAGAGCGACCCCTCGGATGCGCTGGCGTGGTACCGGGACAGAGTGGGAATGTCCCAATCCGGCGCCGACGAGCTGGCCGCTTTCAACGGTTGGTCGTCAAAATCGGACATGATGGAAGACGTCCTGCGCGAGCATGCCTTCCAGCAGGCGATGAAGGCTGAAGCCACAGCCGGAAGGACGCGGCCGTCCCTTCCACTCGGGCCAGTCGAAGGCGCGATGCCTTAGAGGCGCCGCGACCAGCTCGCGAGGTTGACGGCGCCCGGTGGCACTTCCCCTTTCACCAGCGCCTCGACCTGGTGCACCGTGTCCATCGCCTGGCTTTCGCTGGCCGGCGGCGTGAGGCCGCCGACATGCGGCGTGGCGATGACGTTGGGCAGACGGGCCAGGGCGGGCGACGGCATCTGATCGGGCGCCCGGCCGACATCCATGGCCGCCCCGGCGATACGGCCCTCTTTCAACGCTTGTGCAAGAGCCGTTTCGTCCACGAGATTGCCGCGCGACATGTTGACGAAGAAGGCGTCTGGCTTCATGCGGGCGAAAGCCGAGGCGTCCAGCAGGTTCTCGGTCTCCTCGTTGGCGATGGCGAGACAGATCACGTAGTCGGCACGCGACAGCAGCTCGTCCATCGGCATCTTGTGGAAACGCGGATCGTCGACCTGGGCATAGGGATCGGCGACCAGCACCTTCATGCCGAGGTGAGCGAGCATCTGGGCGAGGTCGCGCGCGATACGGCCGTAGCCGATCAAGCCTGCCGTGCTGCCGGCGAGCTGCCGGCCGACCCTGATTTCGGGCATGCGGCCCGCGTGATAGTCAGCCGCCGCGCGCGAGACGCCACGCGACAGATCGACCAGCAAGCCGATGGTCAGCTCGACCACCGACTTCACGAACCCCGCCTCCGCATGGGTCACCAGCACACCGGCTGCACTGGCGGCGCCGACGTCGATATTGCGGATGTCGATGGCGCTACGCATCACGACGCGCAGCCCCGGCAGCCCGGCGAAGACCTCGGCCGGCACCGGCGTCGCCCGGTCGGCGATCATGAAATCGGCGCCGCGCCCCATGGCAATCAGCCCCGCCGGATCGAGCGGCGCCTCGCCTTCGTGCAGGACGACGTCCACCAGCTCGTGCAGGCGGGCAAGTGCCGCGGCGCCGTAATACTGCCGGCGTGCCTGCGGCACGTGGGTGAGCAGCAGCTTCATTTGCCGTAGCCGAAAGCGTGCGGCAGCCACGTGCTGATCGAGGGCACGAAGGCGATGACCAGCAGACAGAGGAACAGGAGCCCGAGATAACCCATGATCGGCCGAATTGTCTCTTCGATGGGAACCTTGCCGATCAGGCAGGCGCCGTAAAGCCCTAAACCGAGCGGTGGCGCGAACAGGCCGAGCCCCATGCCGAAGACCAGCACTACCCCGAAATGCAAGGGATCGACGCCGAGCTGGATCGCCACCGGCATCAGGAGCGGTCCGAAGATGATCAGGGCGGCCGCTCCTTCGAGCACCGATCCCATCACGATCAGGATGGCGATCGACAGCAGCATGAATAGCCAGGTGCCGTGCGAACCCGACAGCCCGACCAGCAGATCGCCCAGGGCATGCGGCACCTGTTGCAGGGTGAGGACGAAGGCGAGCGACTGCGCCGCCGCGACGATGAACAGGACCAGGCCCGAACGCGTCGCCGCATGGACGAAGCTCTGAGCGGCCGCCTTGAAGCTCAGCTCGCGGAAGACGAGCGCTCCCACCACCAGCGCATAGACGACCGCGAAGGCGGAAATCTCCGTCGCCGTCGCAAAGCCGCTCTTGAAGCCGAAGAAGATCATGGCGATCAGGCCGAGCGAGACGATGCCGCCGCCCCACAAGCTCGACGCCGCCATCTCGGGCCCCAGGGCGACACCCCCCTCTGGCCGCTTGCCCAGCACGATCGAGACGGCGATCAGCGCCAGCGCCATCAGTCCAGCCGGCAGCAGACCGGCGATGAACAGTCCGCCGATCGAGATGTTGGCAACAAAGCCCAGGATGATGAGGTTGATGCAGGGCGGGATGGTCTCGGCCATCACCGCCGAGGCCGCCAGCAGCGCCACGGCGCTCCCCGCACTCTGCTTGGAGCGCCGCGCCGCGGGAATCAGCACCGAGCCCACGGCCGCGACATCGGCCATCTTGGACCCCGAGATGCCCGAGAACAGCACCATGGACATGACCATGACGACGTTCAGCCCGCCGCGCATATGGCCGACCAGTTTCTGAAGCAGCGCGATCAGGCGGACGGACATGCCGTTCGCCTCCATCAGATAGCCGACCAGGATGAAGAACGGGATGGCCAGCAACACGAAGTTGTCGATGCCGCGCGCCATCTGCTGGGCGAAGATCACACCCGGCAGGGTCCCCTCGGCCCAGATGAAGATCAGTGCTCCCAATGCCAGCGCAAAGCCGATCGGCAGGCCGCCCACCAGGACCAGAAAGAAGCCCACCAGCATCAGCGCCATCGAGGACGGCACGGTGTCGGGCAACCAGGTGGCCCACAGCGAGTGTAGCCCGGCCACGAGAGCCACGGTCACGATGGCGACGACGATGTCTCGCACCGTCCGGCGGCGGAAGATGTCGAGCGCAAAGACCGTCATGAAGAGCGCGCCGAAGCCCATCGGATAGAAGGTCCATTCGAGCGGCAGGCCGGACCCCGTGGTCTGTCCGGTCGTCAGCCAGCCGAGTTCGATCGCATGCCAGGCGACGTAGGCAGAAACCAGCAGGACCAGCAGCGCACCGATCGCCTCGACCACGCGGCGCGTCGTCGCCGACAGCAGATCGACGAAGAAGGAAACACCGGGATTCTCGCTGCGCGCGATGGCGCTGGCGGCGCCGAAGAAACTCGAGCCGACCATCAGGCCGCGCGCCACGTCATCCGCCCATTCGACCGGCGAATGGAAGACCGAGCGCAGGATCACCGACACGACGACGACCACGAGATCCGCAGCCAGCAGCAGCGCGGCTATGGCATCGCTGGCCAGCAGGAGCGGACGAGGCCCCGCTGTCCCCACTGCTCCCGCTGCGACCGGCGCCACGACCGGATCGGCGGCGGCCGGACTCGCGACACTCGACATGCGCCGAAACCTCAGGCCGTGGCCGACCGGATCAGGTCCACCACCGGCTTGGCTTCCGGGCGCGCCTTCACGAAGGTCTCGGTCTGCGGCAGCACGCGCTTGCGGAAGGCCTCGCGGTCGCAGTCGATGATCGTGACGCCCTTCTCGGCCAGGATCTTGAGCGCTTCCTGCTCGACCATCAGCCCGTGCGTGCGCGTATCGGCGGCCGCCTTCTTCGCGGCATCGAGGAAGCCCTCCTTGAGCTTGGGGTCCATGCGCTTGAAGGTCGCCTCGCTGAAGTAGACCGACAGCGGCGAGAAGATGTGCTGCGTCAGCGCATAGTATTTCGACGTCTCGTAGAACTTGCTGGAGAGGATGGTCGGCGGATCGTGCTCCAGCCCGTCGAGCACGCCCGCCTGCAGCGCCGTATATATCTCGCCGAAGGCGAGCGGTGTCGCAGCCGCTCCCATCAGGCGCAGGCATTCAGTGACCACCGGATTGGGCAGGGTGCGGATCTTGAGCCCGCTGAGATCTTCCGGCGTCTTCACCGGCTTTTTGGCCAGCACGCTACGCGAGCCGAAATTGTAGGCCCAGCCGATGATCCGAATGTTGGCGCCCTTGAGCAGCGCTTCTTCGATCGGCTTGGCGGCGCCGGCATCGAACGCCTTGGTCTGCTGCTCGAAGCTCGTGAAGAGGTAGCCGAGGTCGAACGTGCCGACCAGCGGCACCAGGTTCGCCGAGATCGACGAGCCGGACACCATGAGGTCGATGACGCCCAGCTTCACTGAATTGATGACGTCGATTTCCTGGCCGAGCTGGTTGTCGGGGAAGAAGGCGATCTCGATCCGGTCGCCCAACCCGTCGCCTTTCACGTGCTTGACGAGATTATCGTAGTAGACGCGGCCATTGGCATACTTGGGATCGTTGGCGAGCGACGAGGAGAGTTTCATCTTCATCGGCGCCGCTTGGGCCGTGCCCACGATGGCCGGCGCTGCAAGCACCCCCGTCGTGGTCAGGACGAACGAACGACGACCGATCATGCGGTGCTTCATGCGTTTTCCTCCGGCTGGGGTCTCACGCCCCGCTTTATCTGGTCATAATGTATGACTAGATTGGCAACACCTGCAACGGCTTTCAATGGCTGGGATACGAAGACGGCGATGTTCAAAGACAGCACCGCGATTGCACGCAACGTTCACAGCCAGGTCGCCGACCGGATCGGAATCTCGATCGTCCGCGGCGACGTCGCCCCCGGCCAGTCGCTGCCCTCCGAAGTGAAGATCTGCGAGACATTGGCGGTCAGCCGAACCGTCGTGCGCGAAGCGATCCGCACCCTCACCGGCAAGGGACTGGTGGAGTCACGGCCCAAGAGCGGCACGCGCGTGCGTCCGCCGGAAGAATGGAACCAGCTCGATGCCGACGTGCTGCGCTGGCAGATCGAGCATGCCGACCTCGACACCTACCTCGCCAAGGTCTTCCAATTGCGCAACGCGATGGAGCCGACGGCGGCGGCCCTCGCCGCGACGGCCGCGACCGACGCCGATCGAGCGGCACTGCAGGCGGCCTGGGAAGCCATGGTGACAGCGAGCGACAATGAAGGCTTCGTCACGGCCGACATCGCCTTCCACAAACGGCTCTACATCGCGAGCCGCAACGAGTTCTTCTGGCCGATCGCCCAGCTCTTCGAGATAACTTTCCGCGAAAGCTTCCGGCTCGCTGCCCTGGGCGACCACCGCCCGCGCGCTTTCGATGAGCATCGCGAGGTGATGGATGCCATCATCGCCCGCGACCCCGACCGCGCACGCCGAGCCACCCAGACCCTGCTGGGCAATGCTTCCGACGATCTTGTCCGTATCCGTAAGTCGGGCCAATAGCCGCCATCGGGCTCAGGACAGGGTCACCCCCGGATGGCCCGCCTCGACCGTAAAACGCTGCGCCGTGGCGATGGCCGAGGTCGGCTCCTTCACGCTCCCGACCACGCGAAACGATACGGTCGCGGCCTTCGGGGTGAGTGACACCTGGGCGTAGCCGTTGCGGCCCCCCAGCCCATAGCGAAGCTCGGGATTGCGGCCGAGCAGGGCCTTGACCCGCGCCTGGGTCGGACCTTGCGACGTGATCGAGCCGCCGACGAACTCGGTCGCCACGATCGGCGCCTTCGCGGCGTCGAAGTCGCGTTTGAGATCCGCCGCCCAGAAGGAATGGACGTCGCCGCTCGCCACCAGCGTGTTGCGCACCGGCGAGCCTGCGACGGCATCGAGCAGGCGCTGCCGTGCCGGTGCGTAGCCGTCCCAGCCGTCGTGCCAGAAGGCGCGATGCTCACCTTCGCCGCGGTCGACCTGCGCCATCAAGGTCTGCTGCGCGATCACGTTCCAGCGCGTGGAGCCGCGGGCCAGGCCCTCGGCCAGCCACCGCTCCTGCTCGGCACCGAGCATGGTGCGGGCAGGATCGAGCCGCTCGGCGCAGTCGCCCATCACCTTGTTGCGCGGCAGGCGGCCGCGGCAGGCATGGTGCGAGCGATACTGCCGCTCGTCGAGCACATGGAACTCCGCAAGGTCGCCGACGCGATAGCGGTCGTAGAGCCTGAGCGAGGGCCCCTGCGGCCGGAACGACAAAGGCAACGGCATGTGTTCCCAGAAGGCCTGATAGGCGGCGGCCCGCTGCGCCAGGAAGCGGCGGCGATCGGGCTCCTGCGGGGAGAGATCGTCGGTATAGTCGTCGTCGACCTCGTGATCGTCCCAGGTGACGATCCAGGGAAAGGCCGCATGGGCGGCCTGCAGGTCGCGGTCGGATTTGTACTGCGCGTAGCGGTCGCGATACTCGTCCAGGGTCGTGGTGCGCCCGCCCTCGTGATGGCGCACCAGCTCGCGGCCCCAGGACTTTTCGTAGATGTAGTCGCCGAGATGGAGGACGAAGGCCGCCTCCTCGGCCGCCATGTGCCGGAACGCCGAGTAATAGCCCTGCTCGTACTGCTGGCAGGACGCGAAGACGAAGCCCAGCGCCTGCAGCCGCTCGGTGGCGGCCGGCAGCGTGCGGGTCCGGGCGACCGGGCTTGCCTTGCCGCGGACCGTGAAGCGATACCAGTAGGGCCGCCCCGGCTTCAGCCCGGCCGCTTCGACATGCACCGAGTGCGCCCAGGCCGCCTCGGCCGTCGCCTGGCCGCGACCGACCACACGCTGCATCGCCTCGTCCTCGGCGATCGCCCAATCCACCGGAATGGGGGCAACGAGCGGCTCGCCAGGCTCGCCGCCTGGCATCAGCCTTGTCCACAGCACGACAGAAGCGGCCGTCGGCCGCCCCGAGGCGACGCCCAGCCCGAAGGGATCGGCCGCCAGCGGCGGTTCGGCGCGCGCGTGCGTCGGCAGCCAGAGGCTGCCCAGGCCGGCGAGACCGGCGACGAAGGAACGTCGGCGCATGGTGCAACTCTGCGACGGCCAACGCCGCGCTTCAACCGCGGTGCATCGGTCTGCTAGGGTCCACCCCAAGGAGGAATCACTGCATGAGCGGAAAGATCGCAGTCGTCACCGGCGCGGGCAGCGGCATCGGCCGCGCTTCGGCGCTGGCCCTGCTGAAGAACGGCTACAAGGTGGCGCTGGCCGGCCGGCGCAAGGACGCGCTGGAGGAAACGGCGACGATGGCCGGCAACAATGCCCCCAGTGCGCTGGCCGTGCCGACCGACGTCACCAAGCGCGACGATATCGTGGCGCTGTTCGCCAAGGTGAAGGCGACCTGGGGCCGGCTCGACCTGGTCTTCAACAATGCCGGCGGCGGCGCGCCGCCCGTGCCTCTGGAGGACCTGCCCTACGAGACCTGGCTGAGCGTCGTCGCCGCCAACCTGACCGGCCCGTTCTTGTGCACCCAGGAAGCCATCAAGATCATGAAGGACCAGACGCCGCGCGGCGGCCGCATCATCAACAACGGCTCGATCTCCGCCCATGCGCCGCGGCCCTTCTCGGTCGCCTACACCTCGACCAAGCACGCCATCACCGGCCTCACCAAGTCGACCTCGCTCGACGGCCGCGCCTACGATATCGCCTGCGGCCAGATCGACATCGGCAATGCCGTCTCGCCGATGACCGAGCGCATGACCAAGGGCGTGCCGCAGCCCAACGGCACCACCCTGGTCGAGCCGCGCATGGACGTCGACGCAGTGGCCCAGGCCATCGTCTACATGGACAGCCTGCCGCTCGACGCCAACGTGCAGTTCATGACCGTGATGGCGACCAAGATGCCGTTCATCGGCAGAGGCTGACCTCGCTGCGCCTGCGAAGGTACTGCCGCCTTCTTTCATCCTCCTCTCCCCCGCTTGGGGGAGAGGCATATGAAGTCTCTCGTTACACCACCAACAGACCGTCGTTGTTCACCTTGATGCTGAACACGACGTCCTGGAAGTCGTTGTCGCCCGTCGCCGTCGCCAGATCCTCGAAGCCCATGACGAGCTCGCGGCCGTTGGTCGAGACGCCGGACAGGACTTGATTGGCGTCACCCGGGTTCAGCGTCGAGAAAGAGTGGAAGATCGCGGCGCCGCTCAGTTCGCCGAGCGTGGCACTCCGCAGCGCCGGCGGCAGGCCGGTGTCGATGTCGGCCGCCGTGGTCGTGCCCGGGGCGACGAACGACAGGTTGTTCGGCAGGTTGCCGTAGACGTCGAACCCGTCCTGGATCAGGAAAAAGCCGATCTTCTGGTTGTTGGCCGGCGTGCCGAGGTCGACCGTGGTGCCCGCGGCCGTCCGCAGCGTGTTGGAGAACACGATCTGGACGTCGGAGATCGTGCCATCGGCTGCCACCTTGTAGGTGCCGAGCGTATTGGCGTAGGCCGACACGGCGGATTTCATTTCCACGCTGAAGCGCACCGCGCCGTCGCCCGTCAGGAACGGATCGTTGGCAACGCCGTTGATCGACGCCGGATTGACGCTCACGCCCTCCCGCAGAGTGGGCAGGAAGGTCTCGAACGTCACCGACGTATGGGCGTCGACGCCGCTGCCGCGTGCCACCGCCATGAAGTCGCCGCCGCTGAAGTCGCCGTTCACCTTGAAGGTCGAACCCCCGGCGCTGAGCGTCGCGCCGTCCGCCGCCTTGGTGACGGTGAGGCTCGACCTGCCGACCAGCGAACCGTCGATATCGATCATGTCGGTGAGGCCGAAGCCCGAGATCTGGTCACCGTGCAGGTCGGCCAGCTTGTCACGCAGGATGTCGGCACCGGCGCCGAGGTCGATCGTGTCGCCCCCACCGCCGCCGCTGATCCGGTCGTTGCCGGCCCCGCCGCTCAAGGTCTCGGCGGCCGAGGTCCCGGTGATCGTGTCGTTGCCGTCGGTCGCCGAGCCCGACACGCCGAAGACGCCGTCGGACCGGACATTCAGGTTCTCGATGCGGACATCGAGCGCCTCGCTGGTGTCGACCATGTCGAAGCCCGTCGCCGCCGTGCCATGCTTGGCGGCCATGTAGGCCTGGAAGCCCGCCTGCTCGCCCATGGCATTGGCCGGCGTGTTGGCCGCGACCGTGAAGTCGAGCGCCTTGTCGACCGGCTGGCCCAAGGTGCCGTCGGTCAGCACGAAGCGGAAGTTGCTGCCGTTGGGCTTGATGGGATAGCCGTCGCCGCCGTTGGCCGTGAAGGCCGTGGTCGAGACCGTGATGACCGACGGCGCATCGGCCAGGACCGTGCCGTTCTCCACGATCTTGGCGATCACCACGCCGTTCTGGTCGATCAGCGAGACGTTCACGATCTTGGATCCCGCCGCATTGTCGGGATCGTAGGAAAAGCGCAGCCCACCGACCTGGCCAAAGCGGCCCTGGTTGATGCCGGCCGCGACACTGTGCTCGAGGATCAACTTCAGGCCCGCGGCCGTCGTGTCGAAGACCATCAGCTTATTGTCGAAGCGCAGCGCGTTCTCGACGTCGAGCTGCGAGACGCCGCCGGCCGGCTTGTGGGCATCGGGATTGGCGGTCGGCGCCACCTTGTTGCCCTGGTCGTCGACCGAGCCGATCTGGGCACGCACGCCGCCACCGTTGCGCAGGCCGACGATGAACTGGCCGTCTGCCGCATCACCCAGCGCCTTCTTCAGCATGTAGATGCCGGTGTCGGCCGACAGGCTGCCGAGGTTGGTTTCCTGGGAGCGGATGAAGGCCCGCTCGCCCTCGAGGTAGACGCTGCTGAAGCCGTAGACGTTGCCGTCCTTGGCCGAGATAACGGCATCGACCGCTCGGGTGATGTCGCGCACCTGGTCGCCCTTGGTGCCCTCGGCGAAGGCCGTCGTCTCGAGCTGGGCCTCCGTGACGCCCCAGGCCTTGGCGACATTGGCCGCCGTCGAGGCATAGGCGCCGTTAATGGCGGTATTGGCGGCCAGGCTGCCCAGCACGATGTCGCCGTTGGCGTCGAAGTCGACGACGAGGCGGCCGAGATAAGTGTACTCGCCGTCGGTGTTGACGATCAGCGTCGTCTTGCCGTCGGCGCCCTGAGTGACGAGCGGGTAGGTGTCGGCGAAGGTCGGCTCGTGACCGGGGAAGGCCGCCGGCTTGTCGTCGGCATCGCCGAGCCGCGTATTCGAGCCCGCCGAGAGGATGATATCGACACCCTTCAGCTTGGTGGCGAGAAGCTGCTCGTTCTGGATCTGCTGCAGGTGGGAGGTCAGCACGATCTTGTTGATACCTTCCGCCAGCATCTCATTGATGATCGGCTGAAGCTGCGCGGCCAGCAGGTCCATGTTGTCGACCTCGCCGTTGGCACCGGGGCCGGTCGGGAAGCCCTTCACTTCGGTGCCGTTGGGCGAGGAGATCGATTCAATGAGCTGCGTCGTCGCGCCCACGACGCCGATCTTCTCGCCGCCCTTGGTGACCACCGCCGCAGGCGCAATCCGTCCCTTGAGCGTGCTGGCCTCGGCGATCAGCGAGCCCGTGCCGCCGTCCAGCGTGTTGGTGAAGCGGGCGCTGAGCGCGCTGTCGCCGGAGAAGTCGAGATTGGACGAGAGATAAGGGAAGAGTGCGCCAGCCCAGGCGCCGGACGGCGTGAAGGCGTCGCGGAAGGCCGTCGAGCCCAGATCGAACTCGTGGTTGCCGATGGTCGAGGTGTCGACGCCCAGCGCGTTCAGGATCGCGATATCGGGACGGCCGGGGCCCGTGGCGCCGATGCCGGCCACCGCGTTGAGCGAGGGATCGGTGCCGGCATTGATGAACGGACCCGGCAGGAAATTGTCGCCGCCGGACAGGATCAGGGTATTGGCATAGGTGCCGTCGAAGGCATCGACGAGGGCGGCCAGGTTGGGCGCCGTGTCGCCCGCCAGCAGCCCGGCCTCGCCGTCCGACAGATGCAGGAGCTGCAGGGTGAAGGCAGGCTTGGGAGCCGTCGCGTTCAGCTCGAAGACCGTGATGTTGTTCGAGGCCTCGTTGCTGGACACCAGCAGGTCCTTGCCATTGGGCGACTGCGCCGCGGGGATGAACAGCAGCCCTTCGGGGGCGAGGTCGCCGGTCCTCTGCGCTGCACCGGCATAGCTGACATTGGCCGGGTCGGTGATATCGAAGGCCAGGGTCGCATTCGACCGCTCGAGGCCCACGAAAGCGTAGGTCCTGTCGCCGACCTTGCCGATCACGACGCCTTCGGGCTCGGGGCCCTTGTTGTCGCTGCGCGTGTCGTCGAACAGCGCCGGGAACTTCTCGACGATGATGCGTTCGAGGGCGTCACCGCTGTCGAACACCTGCTTGCCCTGGTCGTCGACGATCGAGAAGGACCGCCCACCGTAGGTCAGGATCTGGTCGATATCGCCGTCGCCGTCGATATCGCCGCGCAGGCCCGGGGCATTCGACACGGTGTGCCGGCCGAGCGCCGCCTGGTCCTTCAGGGCCGCTTCGTTGGGGAACAGCGCGTTGTCGAGATCGTAGGCGCAGGAGCCGACGCGGATCGTCTCGTCGGGGGTCAGGAAATCGTCGCGGTCATCGCCTTCGTTGGCCATGACATAGTAGGTCTTGCCGCCGGCCTGGTAGCTCGCGATGGCGTCGGGCATGTACATGCCGAAGAGGTGCGAGTCGGTAATCAGCTTGATCGCGGCGGTGCCGCCGGCGCCGTCACGATCACTGACGTCGAGCTGCAGACCGGTCCAGTCCTTGAGACCGAGCGGCACGATCTTGGTGAAGGTCGCGGTCGCGATGTCGAGCAGCGCCACCGCGTTGGCTTCCTGCAGGGTCACCATGGCCTTGGTGCCGTCCGGCGAGATCGCGATGTATTCAGGTTCGACGTCCATCGACACCGACTTGCCGGCGAAGATGCGCACGCCTTGCGCCCGCAAAGCGTCTTCCTGGCCGTTGAAGCTGTCGAAGGTGGCGGTCTGCACGGTCGCCGCGGCCACGCCGGCCGACAGGTCGATGATGCTGACGGTGCCCGGCGCGTCGGCCCCCGAGACGTCGATCTCGCCCTCGTTGGCGACCAGTACCTTCTTGCCGTCGGGCGTAAAGGTCAGCATGTCGGGCAGCGCGCCGACCGTGACCGATCCCAGCAGGGTGTGATCGGACGCCTTGAGGAAGACGACCTTGCCCGGCTGGGTCTTGTCGGCCGCCGGAAGCGCTACGGCGACGATGCCGTCCTTGACCGCGACGCTGGTCACGTCGGTCGTCGCAAAGCCGAGCGTCTTGAAGTCCACCGTGGCGATCAAGGCGGGCGCCGCCGGGTTCGACAGGTTGACGACCTGCAGGCCCGCATTGGACGTCGTGAACAACCGCGCACTGGCCGCATCGAAGGCGGAGATCTCCGCACCGGCCATGGTCAGGCTGCCTTTGACGGCAATATCGAGGGCGCCGGACGGCGTGGTGGAAATGGGCGTAGACATATCGAAACTCCCCACCAGCGCGTCATGGTCGCTGGCTTGATTGGCAAACTCGGCGTTGATGTGGACGATGTCGTATTGCGCACCGGCGCGGGCTGCGCTGGTGACGTACATCTGGTCGAGCGACTGTGAACTGCCGTCGAACACGTAGTCGTAGCGCTGGTTGACCGGCAGCATGTCGGACATGGAGGTCAGCACGGCCGTACCGCCGACCGTGAATTCCGGCACCGTGTCGGCGTCGGGACCGTCGAGGTAGGTCGCCTTGCCGGTGAGCACCTGCATCGGTTCCTCGAACTCGAACTCGTTGAGGTCGCCCGCGACCACGACCCGCGCCGACGCGTTGGCCGCGAGCAGCGAATCGACGAACGTATTGACCGCCTGCGCCTGGGCGGCGCGCGCCGGCTCGGCGCCGTTGATCGGCGGCTGGGTGCCCATGAGGGCGCCGCTGCCGCCCTTCGACGAGAAGTGATTGTCGATGACCGTGATGGTCTGGCCGTTGAAGGTGAAGTCGGCCACCAGCGGCAGGCGGGAGCCGTTGAAGGGATGGCCGGCCGCGGCATTGCCGCCGACCGCCGTGGTGGCTGCCCCGTTGGCGTCGATGGTGCGCAGCGACGCCTCGACCAGATCGACGCCACGGTCGACGCGATAGAGGAAGGCATTGCGGATGTTGCCGCCGGGTTCGCCGCCGTTCTGGTCGTCGGCGATGAAGGGATTGTCCTGGAAGGCGTACTGGACCGTGCCGCCCGACGCGGTCTTGATGGCGTCGACCAGCATCTGCAGGGTGATCGAGGCCGAGATCACCGTGTCGTTGACCGCGCCGTTGTTGTCCTGGACTTCCTGCAGCGAGAGGATGTCGGGCGCCTTGAGGTTGGCGACGATCTGCTGGGCGAGCGCCTCGAATTTGGCGGCGCCGTCGCTGGGGTCGAGATTCTCGACATTGTAGTTGCCGATGGTGAGCCGCTGGGCGGTGCCGACCAGGTTCGTCACTTCGGGCGTGAGCGGGCTTGGCGCCACCACCGTGTAGGCTTGGGTCGGCAGGATTTCGTAATTGCCGAAGCCGTAGCTCACGACGCCGGTGACGTCGCTCAGCTTGGCGCCGACGCTGACCTGCGGGCTGGCGAAGGCCAGGATACCGCTGTCGTCATCGATTTGAATCCGTTCGGGATTGAAGTCGCCGCCGACAGTGTTGGTGTTGCCGAAGGACGAGGCACCGCCTGAAATGCCGACGCCGCCGCGCTCCGTCAGGCTGTTGGTGTTGAGGCCATTGGTCGGATCGTCGTCATTGTCGACGATGGTGTAGATCTCGCCGAAGCTGTTGGTCGGGCTGACGGCGACCGGCGCCTTGACCTTGACCAGCATGCCTTCGAGGCTTTCGAAGAAATCGATGCCGTCATTCACCGGATCGAAGGTCGTGAGCCCGTCGTCGTCGAGGTTCGAGGTCGGCGGCTTGAGACCGGCCGAACCGCCGATTTGGGTGGCGGTGATCACCGGGCCAATCCCGAGATCCTCGACCGTCGGTCCTGAGAGCTGGGTAATCGACAGGCTGCCGGGTGCGGCGGCGCTGTCGGTGAACTCGCTCACCCTGCCGGTCACCTTCACGAGATGGCCGAGCGTCACGCTGGGGGCCGCACCGGTGAAGACGAAGATGGCGTCCGATGTGGCCGCATTGCCATCGCCCGTGGGGTCCTGGATGTAGAAGCCGTTGCTGTCGATGGCGGTGACGACGCCCTGGGTCGCCACCGTGTTGCCGACCAGCGGCGAGGTATGGCCGGCGCCCTGGATGGCACCGATCGCGGTGAGCGGCAGGATGGCGGCCGTCTTGAAGTCGAGAGCATCGAGGGCGATGCCGGCAAAGTCGTTGCCGGCGGCATCCTCGAGGGCGCCAGCCGCCACGACCACGTCGTAGGTGCGGTCGCCGGCAAGATTGGTCGCCAGATCGATCGTGACCTGCGTGCCGTTGATCGTGACGGTGCCGTCAGGATCGGCCGTGCCGACGGTGATCACGCGGACATCGCCCGCGCCGTCGGTGATGGTGATATCGCCGCTGCCGGCTTTCATGGCCTCGTCGAAGCCGAGGACGATATCGGCCGAGGGGGCGACGTTCAGGGCATTGTCGGCCGGGCTGGACGAAACCAGGGTCGGTGCCGTCGTGTCGGCGCCGCCAGTGAAGACCGCGCTCGACACATTGATGTCGTCGATACCCACCCATTCGTCGTTGCCAGGGGCGTTGGTCGTCAGGATTCGGACCTCGACCTGCCCTTGGTTGTTGGCGGACGCCGGCAAGGTGAGGTCGACGGCGGTCACCTGCGTCGCAGCATTGGCGGTGGTCGCATCGGCCAGGTAGCCGGCCGGCAGGCTGGTCCAGGCGCCGGACGAGCCGATGCGGTACTGGACGGCGATCTGCTGCTGGGCATCGTCGGTGCTGCCGTCGATATCGCGGACGTTGAACTGGACGCGGACATCTTGCCGGCCGCTGGCATCGAGATAGAGCACCAGGGACGGCGCGTCGGCCGTGCCGGACCCGTTCAAGGCCACCGTGGGATCGGCGATCTCGAACTCGGCAACGCCGCCGCTGGTCAGGGTATTGGGGTTGGCCTGGTTGGCGATGACGTCGACGGCACCGAGCGCGGCGCCCGTCAGGGTGCGGGGATCGACGCCGGTCGGCGATGCCGCATCGATGTCGCCGAGATAACCGGTGATGCTGGGAACGCCGGCCCAACTGTCGTTGACGGTGATCTGGCCGATGTTCGACCAATTCTGACTGAGTGGACCTGAGGCCAACGAATGGTAGACGGTCGACATCCGGACAAACCTCCGCTGTTGAGGCGCGCGCCATCGCGCTGCCCCTGAGGCAGTGAAGAACAGCGGGTGATTTCGATTGCCGGCCGCCTACGTCACTCGCAGGCGGACTCCTTAGTCGTCGATCGCTACGGATTCATTGCGACTGACGCAGATGCTGTGAGTTTTTAACTCGCAACGGCCGATCAATAACCTTCGTCGCCGAGGTTGAGCAGCGGAAAGGCACTGTGCACGCCGGGCAGATTGGTCGGCATGCTGCGGGCGATGTAGCTCTTGTCGAGCTGCGACAGCGACGTGACGCCCAGCAGGCCCATCGCTTCCTTCATCTCTTCTTCGAGCAGCTCGATCACGCGCTCGATGCCGGCCGCGCCGGCCGCCGCCAGGCCGTAGCAGTAGAGACGGCCGATGCCGACCCAGTCGGCGCCCATGCAGATCGCCTTCACGATATCGCTGCCGCGACAGAACAATCCGTCGACCGCCACCTTGGCACGGCCGGCGACGGTCTCGATGATCTCCGGCAACACCTCGGCCGAACCGCGGCCGTGATCGAGCTGGCGGCCGCCATGGTTCGAGCAATAAACGGACCAGACGCCCTGCTGGCAGGCGAGCTCGGCATCCTCGGCCGTGCCGATCCCCTTCAGCATGAACTTCACGTCGGGGAACTTCTCACGCACGGCCGCGAAGTTCTTCCAGGAGAAGGCGGCCTGGTGGTTCTGGCCGGTCGCCACGGCGCGCCACGTCTTGACGAAGCGCTTGGCGATGTCGCGCTCGCGCCGACTATAGACCTGTGTGTCGACCGTGATGCAGAAGGCGTCATAGCCGGCATCCATGGCCCGTTTCACGCAGTCGGCCACCCAGGCATCGTCGCCACGGACATAGAGCTGGTAGATCTTGGGGGCGTCGCCGCCCTTCACGATGTCTTCGAGCTGGAGCGTCGTCACCGAGCTGATCAGCATCGGGACACCGGCCGCCCCCGCCCCTTTGGCCACCGTGATCCCGCCGCCGGGCTCGAAGGATTCCAGCGAACCGACCGGCGCCAGCATCACCGGCAGGCGGATCTTGCGGCCGAGAATTTCGGAGGACGGATCGATCGCCGAGACATCGCGCATCACGCGCGGCTTGAAAGCGATGGAATCGAGCGCCAGGCGGTTGCGCCGCAGCGTGGTCTCGGTCTCGGTGCCGCCGATCAGATAGTCCCAGATATTGGGATTCAGGCGGATTTTGGCCGCTTTGACGATTTCGTGCAGCGTTGCGAATTCACTCTCCAGGCCGCTCGCCATTTTTCCCCCGATTCCACGTCGTTCGACGATTTCTTGCGCATCTGCGGCGTCCGCGTCAACGCGCCGTCACGAAGAGAGGCCATGGAAGGCCCGTTGGCATTGACGATAGCGGCTCCAGGCGATTTGATCGTCGGGTGGCATCCGCTCGGCGGAACCGCAGGGAAAGCCCGCGTTGTAGAAGGGCGAAGGTGAGGCTGACGATGAAAAGACGCACTCTGACGACGGCACTCCTGTTCGGCTGGATTGCAGGCCCGGCATTGGCCGCCGATCCGCTGCCGACGATGAGAGAAACGCCGATGTTCGCCGACCAGGTGAAGTCGGGCGCCCTGCCGCCGGTCGACAAGCGCATCCCGCAGCAGCCCTGGGTGGTCAGGGAATTCGCCGGCGGCGACGGGCCGGGCCAGCAGGGCGGCCAGCTCAACATGCTGGTGGCCAGCGCGCGCGATACACGTCTGATGACGATCTACAGCTACACCCGCCTCATCATTCACGACGACAAGTTCAAGCTGAAGCCCGACATCCTCGAAAGCTACGAGGAGAAGGACGGCCGCGAATTCACCTTCAAGCTGCGGGCCGGCCACAGATGGTCGGACGGCGAGCCCTTCACCACCGAGGATTTCCGTTTCTTCTGGGAAGACGTCGCCAACAACAAGGAGCTTTCACCCTCCGGCCCCTCGGTCGAGCTGATCGTCGACGGCCAGCCGCCCAAGGTCGAGATCATCGATCCGCTGACGATCAAGTACAGCTGGGAGAAGCCCAACCCCTACTTCATCGAGAGCCAGGCACGCGCTGCGCCGCTCTTCCTGTTCCGACCGGCGCACTACCTGAAGAAGTTCCACACCAAGTACACGCCCGAGGCGGACATCCTGAAGGCGGTGAAGGGCGGCCAGCAGAACTGGGTGCAGGTCTACAAGCGCCTCGACGTGATGTACGCCAACGACAACGTCGATCTGCCGACGCTCAACCCTTGGGTCAACACCACCGCCTCGCCGGCACAGCGCTTCGTCTATCTGCGCAACCCCTTCTATCACCGCATCGACTTGAAGGGGCAGCAGCTTCCCTATATCGACCGCGTGATCTTCACCGTCGCCGCCACCAACCTCGTGCCCGCCAAAGCCGGCCTGGGCGAAGCCGACCTGCAACCGCGCTACCTCAACATGCGCGACTACACCTTCCTGCAGAAGAGCGCGCAGACCTCCGGCGTGAACGTGCGGCTCTGGGAGTCGGGATCGGGCTCGCAGCTCGCCCTCTACCCCAACCTCACGGCCAACGACGAGGAATGGCGCAAGTTGATGCGCGACGTGCGCTTCCGCCGGGCGCTGTCGCTCGCCATCGATCGCGACGAGCTGAACCAGGTCGTCTATATCGGCCTCGCCAAGCCCTCCAACAACACGATCATGCCGCGCTCCGAGCTGTTCAAGCCGGAATATGCGACCAAGTGGGCGAACTACGATCCCAAGCTCGCCAACAAGCTCCTGGACGAGATCGGCCTCACCAAGAAGGACAGTCAGGGCATCCGCCTGCTGCCCGACGGCCGGCCCGCCGTCATTGTCGTCGAGCATGCCAGCGAAGAGACCGAGGATTCCGACGCACTCTCCCTGATCGCCGACAACTGGAAGAAGATCGGCATCAAGATGCTGACCAAGCCGCAGACCCGCGAGAACTTCCGGCTGCGCACCTTCTCCGGCGAGGCGGTGATGACCGCGTTCGCCGGCGCCGTGACGGCAGTGCCGACCGTCAACACCAGCCCCAAGGAATTCGCGCCGACGATGCTGGGCGGCCTGCAATGGTCGCGCTGGGGCATGTTCGTCGAGTCGAAGGGCCGACAGGGCGAGAAGTGCGACATGGAGTCGGCCTGCAAGCTGCTCGACTACGTGAAGGAATGGGAAACCGGCGCGACACCGGACGACCGGCGCAAGGCCTGGGACAAGATCCTGCAGACCAACGCCGACGAGGTGTTCTCCATCGGCACGGTGAACGGCATCCGCCAGCCCATCGTTGTCGGCCCCAAGGTCCGCAATGTCCCCAAGGAAGGCTACTACGCCTGGGATCCGGGCGGATATATCGGCCTCTACCAGCCCGATACATTCTGGATCGCGCAGTAGCGCTCCACTTCATTCGTCCGATTCATTCTCCCCCGCACGTCGTCTGTCGGATTCACACATCACACTCATCTGTCCTCTCCCGTGAAACGGGAGAGGAAGGGGACCCATGCGAAGCATGGGGAAGGTGAGGGCGTGGATCACGGAAATGGTGTGCGCGTTGAGAGGTCTCTGACCCACCTCACCTACCCCATGCTGCGCATGGGGCCCCCTCCTCTCCCCCCACTCCGCGGCTTGTACCAAGCCGCTCCATGGGCGGAGAGGACGTCTGAACGGCGCCCGAACACGACAGCGCACGTCGTGCGGGGGAAGAAGATAACGTGCGAATTGAGAAGCCAACTTCGCGGGGCCGATGAAGATAGTCGCTCACGAAAACTTTAGACGGTGACGACGGCGCCTCGGGGTGTATCGTCAGGCATCGTCAATGGTTGGAGTTTGCGACCATGCCTGACTTTGGCGAGGCCCTCGGCACACAGCGGCTGAAGTTCTGGACGACGCTGCTGGCCGCGACAATTGCCGCAAGCAATACGGCGGCGGCTCAAACCGCAGCGCCGCCCCCACCGCCGGTCACTGTCAGCCCGCCGCTGCAGAAGGAAATTGTCGAGTGGGATCAGTTCACCGGCCAGTTCCAGGCCGTCGACTTCGTCGAGATCCGGGCGCGCGTTGCCGGTTACCTGACGGAAATCCACTTTCAAGATGGTCAGACCGTCAAGAAAGGCGATCTGCTGTTCGTGATCGACCCACGCCCCTACGAGGCGGCGCTGGCCTCGATGCGGGCGCAACTCGGCCAGGCAGAGGCCCAGGTCAGCCTGGCGCAGGCCCAGCTCAATCGCTCCGCCGAGCTGCGCAAGCGCGACTTCGAGCCGGCCAGCGCTTACGACCAGCGCGTCTCGGACCTCAAGGTCGCCACCGCAGCCGTCGAAGCCGCCAGGGCAGCCATCCGGACCGCCGAGCTTAATGTCGAGTTCACCCGCATCACCGCGCCGATCACGGGTCGCATCAGCCGCCATCAGGTGAGCATCGGCAACCTGATCAGCGGCGGTGACGGCGGGGCGGCCACCCTGCTGACGACGATCGTCTCGCTCGACCCGATCTACTTCAACTTCGACATGAGCGAGGCCGACTACCTCGCCTATCAGCGCGCCACCGCCAAGGGGCTGATGCGTTCGACGCGCGACAATACTGTCGCCGTCTCGCTCCATCTCACCGACGAAAAAGGCTGGCCGCACGAGGGCCGCATGAATTTCGTCGAGAACCAGGTGGATCGCCTGTCGGGGACGATCCGCGTGCGCGCCCTCTTCCCCAATCCGAACCTGCTGTTCACACCGGGCCAGTTCGGCCGGATCCGCATTCCGGGCTCTGAGCCCTATCAAGCGATCCTGATCCCTGACGCCGCCGTCGTGACCGACCAGTCGCGCAAGATCGTGCTCACGATCAACGACGAGAACGTCGTCGTGCCGAAGATCATCCGCCCTGGACCGAGCTACGAAGGCTTGCGCATCGTGCGCTCGGGCCTGCAGGCCAGCGACAAGATCATCATCAACGGCCTGATGCGGGCTCGGCCCGGTACCAAGGTGGCGCCCAAGCCCGGCACCATCGAAACCGAGCCCGAGACCGACTAGGCCCGGCCGCCTCATGAAGCTGTCCCACCTGTTCATCGACCGGCCGATCCTCGCGATGGTCGTGTCGATCCTCATCACCCTGGTCGGCGGAATCTCCTACTTTTCGCTTCCCGTGGCGCAGTATCCCGAGATCGCGCCGCCCACGATCGTGATCAGCGCGACCTATCCCGGCGCCTCGGCCCAGGTCGTCAGCGAAACGGTCGCCACGCCGCTCGAGCAGGAGATCAACGGCGTCGAGAACATGCTCTACATGACGTCGCAGGCGACGGCCGACGGCAAGCTGACGCTCACCATCACCTTCGCGCTGGGCACCGACCTCGACATCGCCCAGGTGCTGGTGCAGAACCGCTCCGCCGTGGCCGAGCCGCGGCTGCCCGAGGAAGTGCGGCGGCTCGGCATCACCGTCCGCAAGAATTCGCCGGACCTGATGATGGTCATCCATCTCAGCTCGCCGGACGGCTCGCGCGACCAGCTCTACATCTCGAACTACGTCACCCTGCAGGTGAAGGACGTGCTGGCGCGCCTCGACGGCGTCGGCGACGTGCAGACGCGCGGCGCGCGCGACTATTCGATGCGCATCTGGCTCGATCCGGAGAAGGTCGCCGCCCGCAATCTCACCGCCGGCGAGGTCGTCGCGGCACTCAGGGCGCAGAACGTGCAGGTGGCGTCCGGTGTGCTCAACCAGCCGCCCGTGCCGAAGCCGCAGGCCTTCTCGATCAATGTCGAGACGCTCGGCCGCCTCACCGATCCGCGGCAGTTCTCCAACATCATCGTGCGCACCGACCCCGACGGCCGGGTGACGCGCATCCGCGACGTCGGCCGGGTCGAGCTCGGCGCCCAGGACTACACCTCCAACGCCTATCTCGACGAGCGCACGGCCGTGCCGATGCTGATCTTCCAGCGGCCGGGCTCCAATGCGCTGGCAACGGCAGGCCGCCTGAAGGCGGCGATGCACGAGCTGTCGGCGTCGTTCCCCACCGGGCTGCAGTACGACATCGTCTACGACCCGACCGAGTTCATCGCCCAGTCGGTCGACGAGGTCTACAAGACGATGTTCGAGGCGGTGATCCTGGTTGTCCTCGTGGTCATCCTGTTTCTGCAGAGCTGGCGGGCCTCGCTGATCCCGATCATCGCCATCCCGGTGTCGCTGATCGGTACCCTGGCGGTCATGGCCGCCGCCGGCTTCTCGTTGAACAACCTCTCGCTGTTCGGCCTGGTGCTGGCGATCGGCATCGTGGTCGACGACGCGATCGTCGTGGTCGAGAATGTCGAGCGCAACATCCGCGAAGGCCTGACGCCGCGCGCCGCCGCCCACGAGACCATGGACGAGGTCGGCGGGGCGCTGGTCGCCATCGCCCTGGTCCTCTCGGCGGTCTTCATCCCCGCCGCCTTCATCACCGGCATCACCGGCCAGTTCTTCCGCCAGTTCGCCGTCACCATCGCCTCGGCCACGATCATCTCCTGCATCGTCTCGCTGACCTTGAGTCCGGCCCTCTGCGCCCTGCTGTTCAAGCCGCACGACCAGCATGCCGGTCCCAGTCGCTTCTTCATCGCGCGCTGGATCGCCGCCTTCTTCCGGACCTTCAACACCGGCTTCGACCGGCTCTCGAACGGCTACGGCCGCTGGACCGGCCGCTTCGTGCGCCGCAGCCTGATCTTCCTCGCCCTCTATGCCGTGCTGATCGCACTGACCGGCTGGCAGTTCGTGCGGGCACCCACCGGCTTCATCCCGTCGCAGGATCAGGGCTATCTGATCACCGTGATCCAGCTGCCGCCCGGCGCGTCGCTGGATCGCACCGATGCCGTGGTGCGCAAAGTGACGAAGACCCTGCTCGAAACCGACGGCGTCATCCACGCCGTGCCCTTCACCGGCCTCGACGGCGCGACCTTCACGTCGGCGCCGAACGCCGGCGCCATCTTCGCCACCCTGGCCCCCTTCGACGACCGCATTCCCAAAGGCCTGTCGGCCGACAAGGTCCTGGCCAACCTGCGCACCAAGCTCAGCACCGTCCAGGAGGCCTTCATCATCGTCATCACGCCGCCGCCGGTGCGCGGCATCGGCAATGCCGGCGGCTTCAAGATGATGGTGCAGGACAAGCGCGGCCGCGGACTGCCCGAGCTCGAGGCGGCGACGACGGATCTGGTCTCCGCCGCCAACCAGACGCCCGGCCTCACCGGGGTCTTCACCCTGTTCAACACGCGCACGCCCAAGCTCTATGCCGACATCGACCGCGTGAAGGCGGAAATCCTGGGCGTCTCGGCCGACAACGTGTTCGGCGCGCTCGAAGTCTATCTCGGCTCGATCTTCGTCAACGAGTTCAACTATCTCGGACGCACCTATCGCGTCACGGCGCAGGCCGACGGCCCGTTCCGGCAATCGGTCAGCGACATCGCCAACTACAAGACCCGCAACAATGCCGGGCGGATGGTGCCGATCGGTGCGGTGACCACCTTCCAGGACATCATCGGCGCCTACCGCGTGCCGCGTTACAACCTCTTCCCGGCAGCCGAGCTGCAAGGCAACACCCTGCCCGGCTACTCGACCGGCTATGCGCTGGCCACTATGGAGAAGCTCGCGGCCGACCGCCTGCCCGACGGCTTCGGCTTCGAATGGACCGAGCTCGCCTATCAGGAGAAGCTGGTGGGCAATACCGGCCTCGTGGTTTTCGTGGCCTCGGTGGTCTTCGTCTTCCTGCTGCTGGCGGCGCAGTACGAAAGCTGGTCGCTGCCGCTCGCCGTCATCCTGATCGTTCCCATGTGCCTGCTGGCGGGCGTCAGCGGTCTGCTGATGCGCGGCATGGAGGTCAACATCCTGGCGCAGGTCGGCTTCGTGGTGCTGATCGGGCTGGCCGCCAAGAACGCGATCCTGATCGTCGAGTTCGCCCGCCAGGCCGAAGCCGAAGGAGCGACCCGGTTCGACGCCGCCGTCCAGGCCGCCCGCACCCGACTGCGGCCGATCCTGATGACCTCCTTCGCCTTCATCCTGGGCGTCGTGCCGCTCGCCATCGCCGCCGGCGCCGGTGCCGAGATGCGTCAGTCGCTGGGAACCACGGTGTTCTTCGGCATGCTGGGCGTGACCGGCTTCGGCCTGATCTTCACGCCGGTCTTCTACGTGACCATGCGCGGCCTGGCGGTGAAGCTCAGCCGGCCAAAGCGGGCGCCGGCCAAGCCGACGCCGCCCGACAATGGCGAGATCGAGACCGGCTGACGCATCGCCGATGTCATTGCCTATTGGATTCGCGTTCAGAAGTCCTCTCCGCCCGCGTCATCGCGGGGGAGAGGAAGGGGCCCCATGCAAAGCATGGGGTAGGTGAGGTGGGTCAGAGGCCGGTCAACCCGGACACCATTTCCGTGATCCACACCCTCACCTCCCCGTTGCTACGCAACGGGTCCCTTCCTCTCCCGCGACGCGGGAGAGGACAGATGAGCGCGATGGCTTGAATCCGACCGCGTCTCCCGGCCTCACCAGGTGTCGATGTTCGGTCGCTTCTTATGGCCGGTGGCCGGCGGACGCTCGGCTGAAAGCAGGCCGGTGGTGATCCAGCGGCGCGAGTCGGCGGGATCGATCACCTCGTCGACCTCGAAATAGGTCGCCGTGCTCAGCGCCTTGCCGCGCGCATAGGCGGCGGCGACCATCTTGTCGAACAGGGCGCGGCGTTCGGTGGGGTCGCTGATCGCCTCCAGCTCCTTGCGGTAGCCGAGTTTCACGGCGCCTTCGAGGCCCATGCCGCCAAACTCGCCGGTCGGCCAGGAGATCGCGAAGGCCGGCGCGTGGAAGGAGCCGCCGGCCATCGCCTGGGCGCCGAGCCCGTAGGCCTTGCGCAGGATGATCGTCCCGAAGGGCACGGTAAGGTTGGCGCCCGTCACGAACAGGCGCGAGCAGTGGCGCACCAGCGCGGTCTTTTCGATCTCGGGGCCCACCATCATGCCGGGCGTGTCGCAGAGGAACAGGATCGGGATGTCGAAGGCGTCGCACAGCTGCAGAAAGCGGGCCGCCTTGTCCGAGCCGTCGCTGTCGATGGCTCCGGCGAGATGCACGGGATTGTTGGCGACGATGCCGAGCGGCTTGCCCTCGATGCGCGCGAAGGCCGTCACCATCCCCGGCCCGAAGCCGCGGCGCAGTTCCAGCACCGACCCTTCGTCGCAGAGGGTGGCGATCACCTCGCGCACATCGTAGACGCGCAGGCGGTTCTCCGGGATGGCGCGGCGCAGCAGCCGCTGGTCGGCCGCCCGCCAGTCGGGCAACGCCCCTTGGAAGTAGGACAGGTACTTCTTGGCGACCGCGACGGCTTCGGCTTCGTCCTCGACGGCGATGTCGACCACGCCGTTGGGCACCTGGACCGACATCGGCCCGACCTCTTCGGGCGAGTAGACGCCGAGATTGCCGCCCTCGATCATGGCCGGGCCGCCCATGCCGATCGACGAGTTCTTCGTGGCGATCACCACGTCGCAGCAACCGAGCAGCGCGGCATTGCCGGCGAAGCAGCGGCCCGAGTTGATGCCGACCAGCGGCGCCACGCCGCTCAGCCGGCCGAAGATATGGAAGGCCATGGTATTGAGGCCGGCCACCGACTGCACGTCGATATCGCCCGGCCGCCCACCGCCGCCCTCGGTGAAGACGACCAGCGGGATGCGCTGCTTCTCCACGATCTCGAAGATCCGGTCCTTCTTGTGATGGTTGTTCTTGCCCTGCGTGCCGGCCAGCACGGTGTAGTCGTAGTGCGCGACCGCGACCCGGCTGCGCTCGGCCCCGAACAGCGAGCCGTTGACCCGGCCGATGCCGGTGATCAGCCCATCGGCCGGCGTCTTCTCGATCAGGTCCTCGAGCGTGCGCCGCGTGCGCTGGCTGGCGATCGCGAAGGCGCCGTATTCGACGAAGCTGTTGGGGTCGACCAGATCGTCGAGATTCTCGCGCGCCGTGCGCTGGTTGGTCTTGCGCCGGCGCGCCACGGCATCGGGCCGCCGGTCGTCCAGGGTCATCGCCCGCCGATCGAGATACTCCGCGAGATCGGGCCGGATATGGTCGAGGTCGATCGTTTCCTCGACCGCCTGGCCCTTCACCTCGACATCGGCCTCCTCGACGAAGAGCAGCGCATGGCCCTCGTAGATCGTCTCGCCAGCCTCGACCGCAATGCGTCGCACGTAGCCGCGGGCGGGGCTCCTGATCTCGTGCTGCATCTTCATGGCATCCATGACGAGCAGCGCCTGGCCGGCCGCCACGGCATCGCCCTCCTTCACGGCGATGCTGACGATCGTGCCCTGCATCGGCGCCGGCACGGCCACCGTTCCTTCCGGCGCATCGCTTGCAAGATCGGCGGTCGTCGCGGTCTCGCTATCGCGCTTGCCGAAGGCCAGCACCGCCAGCGGGTCGACGCTGTCGACCCGGGCACCGGCCTGGCGGCCATTTGCTGCCGGTGCCGCCGTCGGTGGGAAATAGAGGCCGGCTTTCAGTTCGGCGGCCGCTTCGATCAATGCGCCGGCATGTTCGTCGACGAAACGCGTATAGACCTTGTCGGCCTGGAAATCGGGATGGGCGACCAGCGCGCGCAGGAAGGCGATGTTCGATGGCGCGCCTTCCAGCCGGAAAGCCGCCAGGGCGCGCTCCGCCCGCGCCAGCGCGTCGCCGAACTCAGGCGACGGCGCATGCACGATCACCTTGGCCAGCAGCGAATCGAAATTGGGGTTGGTGCGGTAGCCGGCATAGCCATACGTGTCGACGCGCACGCCCGGCCCGGAGGGCGGCTCGAACGCGGTAAGCGTGCCGCCGCCGGGCTTGGCCGACCCGTCGGCTGTCATGGTTTCCATGTTGATGCGCAGCTGGATCGCATGGCCGCGCGGCGTCGCGGCGCCGAGGCCGGTCTCCGCCAGGGTGACGCCGGCGGCAAGACGCAGCTGCGCCTTCACCAGGTCGACGCCGTAGACCTCTTCGGTCACGGTGTGCTCGACCTGCAGGCGTGGATTGGCCTCGATGAAGAAGAACTCCTGCGCGGCATCGTCGACCAGGAACTCGAATGTGCCGAGGCTGCGATAGTGCACGGCCTTGGCCATGGCGATCGCGGCATCGACGATCCGCAGGCGAAGCGTGGCGCTGAGATGCGGGCTGGGCGCCAGCTCGACGATCTTCTGGTTGCGGCGCTGCAGCGTGCAATCGCGTTCGCCCAACGCCACGATGCCGCCCTGGCCATCGCCTACGATCTGCACCTCGATGTGGCGGGCGCGATCGACCAGCCGTTCGGCATAGATGGCGGGATTGCCGAAGGCGGCCTTGGCTTCGGCGGCGCAGCGCTCGACGGCTTCGGCAATCTCCTCGGCGCGACGCACCGGCCGCATGCCGCGCCCGCCGCCGCCGGCGATCGCCTTGATCATGACGCCTGCCTTGGCGTGCCGCTCGAAGAAGGCACGGATGCCGGCAAGGTCGGCTGCGCCGTCGGTGCCGGGCAGCAGCGGCACGGCCGTGGCGACTGCATGGGCTCGGGCGCGGGCCTTGTCGCCGAACAGGTCGAGCTGCTGGGGCGTCGGGCCGACGAAGACCAGGCCAGCGTCGGCGCAGGCCTTGGCGAAGGCGGCATTCTCGGACAGGAATCCGTAGCCCGGATGGACCGAATCGCAGCCGGCTACCTTGGCGACTGCAATGACACCCGCGATATCGAGATAGGCCGCCGCGCCCCGTCCCTTCAGGGGCTGGACCTCGTCGACACGCCGCACATGAAGCGAGGTGGCGTCGTCCTCGGAATGGACACCGACAGTGGCGATGCCGAGTTCGGCGGCGGCCTGGGCGATGCGGATGGCGATCTCGCCGCGATTGGCGATCAGGAGTTTCTTGAGCATGTTGGCCGTGTCTCGGGGTAAAACCCCCTCCATGTCGAAAAGGCTGCTCATTGTGGCGCACGCGCCGTCGGAGAACACCCTTTCCCTGCGCCAGGCGGTGGAACGCGGCGCGCGGAGCGAAACCGAACTCGACGTACGAGTCGTGGCGCCGCTGCAAGCCGGACCGGACGATGTGCTGGCCGCCCAGGCGGTGATTCTCGGCACTACCGAAAACCTCGGCTACATGAGCGGGGCGCTGAAGGACTTCTTCGACCGCAGCTACAATCCCTGCCTGGAACGGACCCAGGGGCTGCCCTACGCCCTCTATATCCGCGCCGGCAGCGACGGCACCGGCACTCGGCGCGGCGTCGAGACCATCGTCACCGGTCTACGCTGGCGAGCCGTGCAGGAGCCTCTGATCTGCCGGGGCGCCTGGCAGCCCGCCTTCGTCGACCAGTGCGAGGGGCTGGGCGCGGCGATGGCGGCCGGTTTGGCCGCCGGGATCTTCTGATCGCCGCTACTGGGCCGTATAACCGCCGTCGACCACCAGACCGGCGCCGGTCATGAAGGCGGCGTCGTCCGAAGCCAGGAAAACGATGCCCTTGGCGATGTCGTCGGCAACACCCAGTCGACCAATCGGGTGCATGCCGGTCGAGACCTTGCGCGTCGCTTCGGAGTCGTTGGTGCCGAGCGCCTGGGCACGCATGACGAAGGTCTGCTGGCCCATGTCGGTGTCGATGACGCCGGGATGGATGGAGTTGACGCGAATGCCGTAGCCTTTGCGGCCGAACTCCAGCGCCGTCGATTTGGTGAACAGAGTGACCCCGCCCTTGGTCAGCGAATAGAGCGGATCGAGCTGCGAGCCGACCAGGCCGGCCACCGATGCGAGGTTGACGATCGCCGAGCCGTGCGGAGCAGACTTTGCTGCCGCCTTGAGATGCGGCAGCGCCGCCCGCGTGCCCAGCACCACGCCGGTCAGATTGACCGCGACCAGGCGATGCCATTCCTCCATCGAGGCGTCCTCGACGCCCTTGCCGACGAAGATGCCGGCATTGTTCACCAGAATATCGAGCTTGCCGTAGGCCTTCACGGTGGCGTCCATCGCGGCCGCCCAGCTCGCCTCCTGCGTCACGTCGAGCGGCACGAAGAGCGCCTGGCCGCCGGCCTTCTCGATGTCGCGCACCGTCTGGCGGCCGCGCTCCTCCAGCACATCGCCGATCACGACCTTGGCGCCCACCTGGGCCATCAGTACCGCCGCCGCGCCGCCGATACCGCGTGCGGCACCTGACAGAAACGCCACCTTGCCGTCGAGCCTGTTCATCGAACGCATTCCTCCTGATCGATTTTCTGCGCCCTCATCTTCAGTTGCCGGGGAGAATTTGCCCACGCCTCGTTTGCAGCTATGCTGCAGATCAGAACAAGAAAGAAATCGGGGGAGGGCCTACTGGCATGCGCCAAGGTCGGCTGATCGCAACAGGAGCAATGCTGGCATTCTGCCTGTTCGCTCTCTGGCAGTCCTTGCTTCTTTCGCTGACAGATCGCCTGGGCCCAGGTCCTGGCTTCTTTCCGTTCTGGCTGGCGCTGGTCGGCATCGTGCTCGCCATCGCGCTGCTGATCGAGACGGCCCGCGAACCGCGCGATCCTCCGAGCAGTGAGAGCAGCGACACCCGCATCCTGCCGCACGGCGCCGGCGGCCTGCGCTGGCTCGCCATCGTGGTGCTGCTGGCGGCGGCGACCGCGGCGATGTCGATCGTGGGCTTCCGGATCGCCATGCTGATCTTCAATGCCGGGCTGCTGGTGGCGCTGGGCGAGCGGCGCTGGTGGGCGATCGCACTGTTCGCGGTGCTGGGAAGCTTCGGTGTCTACTACGTCTTCACGACCTGGCTGGACGTCCTGCTGCCCACCGGCTGGCTGGGGATCTAGGCCATGGAGGCGCTGACCCATCTGCTCCAGGGCTTTGCCGCGGCCCTCTCGCTCAACTACCTGCTGTTCGCCCTGGCCGGCTGCCTGCTGGGGACCTTGATCGGCGTGCTGCCCGGCCTGGGACCGGCCGCCGGCACGGCGATTCTCATTCCCCTCACCTTCAATCTCGATGCAACCGGCGCCATCATCATGCTCTGCGCCATCTACTACGGCGCCATGTATGGCGGCACCATCACCTCGGTGCTGATCAATGTGCCGGGCGAGGCCGCGTCGGTCGTGACCTGTATCGACGGGCACCAGATGGCCCGCCAGGGGCGCGCCGGCTCGGCCCTGGGGATCGCCGCGATCGGTTCGTTCGTCGGCGGCACCCTGGCCACCGTGGCGCTGGTCGCCGTTGCCATGCCGCTCGCCTCGCTGGCGCTGAAGTTCGGACCGGCCGAATTCTTCGCCCTGATGGTTGCGGGCCTCTGCCTGGTCGTGGGCCTAGCCGGTAGCAACATGCTGGCGGCACTTTTGATGACGGCGATCGGCCTGCTGCTGGCGATGATCGGCGTCGATCCGGTGCGCGGCGCACCGCGCTTCACCTTCGGATTCGAGGAGCTGTTCGACGGTATCGGCTTCGTGCCCGTCGTCATGGGCCTGTTCGGCGTGGCCGAGCTGCTGCTCGCCGCGGAGAAGCGGCAGACCCACATGGTCTCGGCCGAGCTGAAGAGCTGGATGCCGACCCGCCAGGAATGCCGCCAGTCCGCAGGGGCGATCGGCCGCGGCACCGTCGTGGGGTTCGTGCTGGGTCTGATCCCGGGCGTCGGCGCCATCGTGCCCACCTTCATGGCGTACGTGCTGGAGAAGCGCGTTTCCAAGACGCCGGAGCGTTTCGGCAAAGGCGCGATCGAGGGCGTGGCCTCCGCCGAGACCGCCAACAACGCCTATGCCAATGCTTCGATGGTACCTCTGCTGGCGCTCGGCATCCCGAGCTCGCCTACCATTGCGGTGCTGATGGGCGCCTTCATCGTCAACGGCATCACGCCGGGCCCCTTCCTCTTCAAGGAACAGCCGGCGCTGGTCTGGACGGTGATCGCGAGCTTCTTCGTGGGCAATGCGCTGCTGCTGATCCTCAACCTGCCGCTGGTCGGGCTGTGGGCCAAGCTTCTGAAGGTCCCCTTCAGCTACATGTGCACGGGCATCCTGATCTTCTGCGTGATCGGCGCCTACAGCCTGAAGCAGAACCTGTTCGACGTCTGGGTGATGCTGGGCTTCGGCATCCTGGGCTATCTGCTGCGCAAGCTCGACTTCCCGCTCGCCCCCGCCATCCTGGCGCTGATCCTGGGCCCGATGATGGAACGGTCGCTGCGCACGACGCTCGAGATCTCCGGCGGCAGCTTCGCGATCTTCCTCGACCGGCCGCTGGCGCTCGCCTTGCTGGCGGTGCCGGTGATCGTGGTCGGCTTCCTGCTCTTCAAGCCGCGGTCGCTTTCGCCGCTACGGACAAGCGACGCCGAATAGAACCGTCACACAGAACCGCCACACAGAATCAAAGGGAGGAAATCATGCCTATTCGTCGCCGTACCCTGCTCGCGGCCTCCGCTGCGACTGCCTTGGCAGGCCCCGCTCTTGCGCAGAATTATCCCCGCCGCGCCGTGCAGCTGATCGTGGCCTTCCCGGCGGGCGGCAGCACCGACGTCGGCGCCCGCATCCTCGCTTCCCTGGCGGAAAAGGAACTCGGCCAGACCATCACCGTGGTCAACAAGGCCGGCGCCGGCGGCCAGATCGGCTTCACCGACATCGCCCGCGCCCGGCCCGACGGCTACACGCTGGGCTTTCTCAATCTGCCGGGCCTCAACACCATCATCCTCGATCCCGAGCGCAAGGCGGCGTTCAACATCGACAGCTTCATCCCGGTCGTGAACCAGGTGCTCGATCCCGGGCTGATCTGGGTGAAAGGCGACAGCCCCTACAAGACCCTCGCCGACCTGACCGACGCCGCGAAGAAGGCGCCGGGCAAGATCAGCGCCTGCACCACCGGCATCCTGAGCGACGATCACCTCGCGGTCCTGATGGTGAACGAGGCGGCCAAGTGCGAGTTCCGCATCGTCCATACCGACGGCGGCGCCCAACAGCTCACCGCCGTGATGGGCGGCCATGTCGAATGCGCCTTCGACAATGTCGGCAGTGTCTTCAAGCGCGTGCTGTCGGGAGAGATCCGCGGGCTTGCCGTCACCGACAACGAGCGCTCGAAGTTCCTGCCCGACGTGCCCTGCACCAAGGAGCTGGGCATGCCCACGGTGATCTCCTCCTCGACCCGCGGCGTCGGCGCGCCCAAGGGCACGCCGGCCGACGTGGTCAAGATCGTCGAGACCGCCTTCCTGAAGGCGATCGACAGTCCGGAGATGAAGCAGAAAATGGACGCCGTCGGCCTTGCCCTGAAGCCGATGGTCGGCGCGGCCTACGCCAAGTACTACGCCGACACGCAGGCGCTTTCGAAGAAGTACACGGAGTGGGCGCTGAAGCAGCGGTAAGGCGCCTTCATAGGCGCCGGCGGGCGGCAGCGCTTGTAATCAAGCGCGAGAGCCCGCGCGGTTCAGAATAGACAAGATTACCAAGGCCAGCGGCCCATGACCGCTCCGCCCTCGTACGACAAGGGCACCTCCCCTTCGCGGAGTCCGCGAAGGGGAGGAGGTCGCTATCTACTTTTTACCTAACTGATTGAACGGCACATCCTTGTCGACGCGGACGTCGGCGGGCATGCCGAGCACGCGTTCGGCCACGATGTTGCGCAGGATCTCGTCGGTGCCGCCGGCGATGCGGAAGCCGGCGCCGCCGATCCATTGCGCCTGGAAGCCGCCGGCATGCGGGATGCCTTCCTTCATGATGCCGGCCGGGCCCATCAGCTCCATCGCGAACGCGCCCATGTCCTGCATCTTGGGTGCGGCCACGATCTTGATGATCGAGGATTCCGGTCCCGGGGTCTGGCCCTTGGAGAGCGCCGTCAGGGTACGGTAGCGCGTCAGCTTCAGCCCCTGCTGCTGGACGTACCAGTCGGCGATCTTGCTGCGCACCGTCTGGTTGCGGATCGCCGGACCGTCTTCGAGCTCGGTCTCGCGCGCCAGCTCCATCAGCTCGTCGATGTCGAGGCCGCCCGAGGGCAGGCCGACGGCCAGGCGCTCGTTCATCAGGGTCGTGAGCGCGGCCTTCCAGCCCTCGCCCACCTTGCCCAGCCGCTGGCTGTCGGGCACGCGCACGTTGGTGAAGAACACCTCGTTGAAGTTGGCGCCGCCCGACATCTGCTTGATCGGCCGCACCTCGACGCCGGGGCTCTTCATGTCCAGGAAGAACATGGTGAGGCCGGCATGCTTGGGCACGTTCGGGTCGGTGCGGGTGATGACGATACCGAAATCGGAGTAGTGCGCGCCCGAGGTCCAGACCTTCTGGCCGTTGATCACCCAGCCGTCACCGTCGCGCTCGGCCTTGGTGCGGATGCCGGCCACGTCGGACCCTGCCGCCGGCTCGGAGAAGAGCTGGCACCAGATTTCCTGGCCGTGCAGCGCCGGCTTGACGTAGCGCTTGAGGTGCTCGGGTCCGGCATAGGCCATCATCGTGGGAATGCACATGCCGAGGCCGATGTCGAAGAAGCCGAGCGGCACCAGGTAGTTTGCCTCTTCCTGCTGGTAGATCACCTGCAGGATCGGCGAAGCGCCGCGGCCGCCGAACTCCTTCGGCCAGGTGATGCGCGCATAGCCCGCCTTGGCCTTCTTGTCCTGCCATTCCCTGGCTTTGACGAGCAGACCGGGATCGTCGTTGCGGGCACGGAAGCTCTGCGTGTCGTCGCTCTTGCGCGTGGCGTTGGCGTCGAGCCAGGCGCGCACTTCCTTGCGGAAGGCGGCCTCTTCGGGGGTATCGTTGAAATCCATCGTCGTTCCTCCAATCGCCTCACCCTGAGGAGCGCCCGAAGGGCGCCTCGAAGGGTCGGCCTCAGTCGTGTTGTTCCCCACCCTTCGAGACGCATCGCTTCGCGATGCTCCTCAGGGTGAGGCCGTGCATCAGGCGGCGTTCTTCTGTTCGAGACGGCTCACCAGCTTGTCCTTCCAGGCCATCGGGCCGCCGAGCGACAGCGCCATGACGCGCGAGCGGCGGTAATGGAACTGCGTGTCGGCCTCCCAGGTGAAGCCGATGCCGCCATGGGTCTGGATGTTCTCCTTGGCGGCGAAGTCGTAGGCCTCGGTCGCGGCGATGCGCGCCGCGGCAGCGGCCAGCGGCAGGTCGGCGCCGCCCTCGGTCAGCATCATGGCGCCGTAGTAGGCATTCGAGCGCGCCAGCTCGAGCTTCACGTAGCAGTCGGCGAGCTTGTGCTTGATCGCCTGGTAGGAGGCGATGGCACGGCCGAAGGCCTGGCGCTGCAGGGCATAGTCGCGCGCCATCCACATCGCGGCTTCAGCGCCGCCGACCTGGGCGAAGGCGAAATAGATCGCCGCCGCATCGTAGAGCCGCTCGAGCAACTGCCAGCCCTCGCCCTCGGCGCCCAACAGCTCGGCCGTGGCGTCGGTGAAGGTGAGCTCGGCATGCTTGCGCGCCGGATCGATCGTCTCGACCCGCTTGCGGGCGACGGCAGCCTGCGCCAGGTCGACGATCACAAGCGACACGGCGCGGTCGCCGCTGCCACCGGTATTGGCGAGCACGATCGCGAAGGTCGCCGCCTCGCCGTCGATCACCGGCACCTTCTTGCCGTTGAGGCGGCCGTTGCCGAAGGTCGTGCGGATGGAGCGCGGCTTGGGCGGCTGCGCACCCTCGGCAATGGCGAGCGTGCCGATCGCCTTGCCCGACGCCAGCTCGGACAGCCACTTCTTCTTCTGTGCGTCGGAACCCGCAAGCTTCAGCGCTTCGGTCGCCAGCACGACCGAACTGTCGAACGGCACGGGCGCGGCAGAGCGGCCGATCTCTTCGGCGATGACGCAGACTTCGAGCGGCGACAGACCGAGCCCGCCATAGGCTTCGGGAATGCCCGTGGCCGGCACGCCGAGATCGACGAGACCCTTCCAGACGTCATCGGCGTGGGTTTCGTTGCCGTCGAGCACGCGCCGCACCACTTTGGTGGGGCACTTGTCGGCGAGGAATTTGCGAACCTGCTCCTTGAGCAGCTTCTGGTCGTCGGAGAAATCGAAGTTCATGATGAGCCAACCCTAGCAAGCTTGGTCCCATCGGGGAACGGCTTGGGGTTCCGACAGGCGGGTTGGGAAGCATGTTAGGATCGGCCATGGAAAGTTTGCAGATCAAGGACTGGCACGCTCACGTCTATTTCGACGCCGCGACGGCCGAGGCGGCGCGTGCGTTGCGCGAGAAGATCGAGAAGACCTTCACCATCGAGATGGGCCGTTTCCACGAGAAGCTCGTGGGGCCGCATCCGCGCTTCAGCTACCAGGTCGCCTTCAGGAACGAGCAGTTCGAGCCGCTGCTGTCGTGGCTCACGCTCAACCGCGGCGATCTGACGGTATTCATCCACCCCAACACCGGGCACGATCTCGAGGACCATCGCGATCGCGCGATCTGGATGGGCCAGCAGGTGCCGCTGGTTCTCGACATCTTCACCAAGAAGGATTGAACGCCATGGAGTCGCTGCTGCCGCTGGCCCAACGGGTGGGCGAGAAACTGAAGGCGCGCAAGGAGACGATCGGCATTTCCGAATCGTCGGCCGGCGGCCTGGTCTCCGCCGCTCTGCTCGCCGTGCCCGGCGCCTCGGCCTACTTCATGGGCGGCGCGGTGGTCTATACGCGGCCCGCCGGCGATGCCTTCCTCGCCGTGCCGCGCGAGAAGCGTGCCGGCGTGCGCTCCTCCTCCGAGCCCTGGGCGTTGCTTGCCGCTGAGCATGTGCGCGGCCGCCTGAAGACGACCTGGGGCCTTGCCGAAACCGGCGCCGCCGGCCCGACCGGCAATTCCTACGGCGATCCGGCCGGCCATACCTGCGTCGCCGTGGTCGGCCCCAAGGGCAGCATCGCCCGAACTCTGCGCACCGGCTCGGCCGATCGCGCCGCCAACATGCGCGCCTTTGCCGAGGAAGCGCTGAAGCTGATCGACGAGCAGCTCGGCTGAGGAACGGCCCCGCCGGACGCCTCGCCTACGCGGAGGCCGCCCCGACCGGTCGGGCGGCCTGCGTGCGGTAGATCAGCAGAGAAGCGACAAGACCGGACAGCGCGGCCAAGGACAGCCAGAGGCCGGGGGCCGCCTTGTCGTTCAGGGCCGAAATCAGCCAGGTCGAAATCGCCAGGGAAAAGCCGCCCAGGGTCGTCGCGAGACTATAGGCCAGCGAGAAACCCGACGTGCGCACATCGGCCGGCACGATCTCGGTCAACGCCACCACCATGGCACCGTTGTAGCTGGCATAGAGGAACGAGAACCACAGCTCGACTTCAAGCATGCGCCCGAAGCTCGGCGCGCTCGCCAGCCACGACAGTGCCGGATAGGCCGTGATCAGCATGAGCAGCGAGAAGAGCGCCAGGATCGGGAACCGGCCGACACGATCCGACACTGCACCCATGATCGGGAGCCAGATGAAATTGGACAGGCCGACGCAGAGGGCGACGACCAGGCTGTCGACCTCCGACAGCTTCAGGACGGTCTTGCCGAAGGTCGGCGTGTAGACGGTGATCAGATAGAACGACACCGTCGTCATCAGCACCAGCATCACCCCGAGCAGCACGATCTGCCAGTTCTCCGCCAGCGAAGAGACGACCTGGCGGAGCGTGGGGCGCACCTTGCGCGCCTCGAACTCGGCGGTTTCTTCCAGGCTGCGGCGCAGGAAGAACAGCATCGGCACGATCAGGCAGCCGATAAAGAAGGGTATGCGCCAGGCCCAGTCGGCAATGGTCTCGGGCACGAAAAGCTGGTTCAGGCCGTAGCCGATCAGGGCCGAAACCACGATCGCCACCTGCTGGCTGGCCGACTGCCAGGAGACGTAGAAGCCCTTGTTGGCGGGCGTCGACATCTCGGCGAGATAGACCGAGACGCCACCCAGCTCGACGCCGGCGGAAAAGCCCTGCAGCAGGCGGCCGATCAACACCAGGATGGGGGCGAGCACACCGATCGTCTGATAGCCCGGCACGAAAGCGATCAGGACCGTCCCCATGGCCATGATGCCAAGCGTCACGATCAGACCCTTGCGACGGCCGATGCGGTCGATATAGGCGCCGAGGAACAACGCCCCCAAGGGACGCATCAGGAAGCCTGCGCCAAAGGTCATGAAGGTCTGCAGCAACGAGATCGTCTCGTTCTGCGACGGGAAGAAGGCATGCGAGATCTGCGTGGCGTAGAAGCCAAACAGGAAGAAGTCGAACATCTCGAGGAAGTTGCCGCCGGTGACGCGGAACACAGTGGCGATCTTGGATTTACCTTCGGCGCCAGCAGACATTGCTTCCTCCACCGAACGTTGTCGTCGGTCGCATTATCGACCCGTCGGCAGAAAAAGCATTGCCGAAACGACGGTGAGGAAGATCAGGCGCGTTGCGGACCGGATTTGACCAATGCCGCGAGCGCCAAGCTCACCCAGCCTGCAATCAGCGCCAGGCCGCCGATCGGTGCAACGGCGCCGAACCATCGCGGGCCGCCAAAGGCGAGGCTGTAGAGCGCGCCGGGAAATAGAATGCTGCCCAACAGGAACAGGGCTTGCGCGGCAACGGCCAGCCTGCCACCGAGCCTCCCCGACAAGGCCGCGACGGCCAGCATCGCCAGGGCATGGACCATCTGGTACTGGCTGCCGGTCTGCAGCCAGTCGCGCGCCTTGCGGCCCGCTTCGCTGGAAAGATCCAGGCCATGGGCGGCAAAGGCGCCGACCACGACCGAGACGGCGGCACTTACCGCCGCCACCGCGATCCAGCCTTTGGCGCCCGCGCTGCTCAAAGCGCTACTGCTGCGGCCGCGGCGGTGCCCGCCCGCCCGCGGTCATGCCGCCGTCGATCACCAGTTCCTGGCCGGTCATGTAGTTCGCGGCTTCGGTGCAGAGGAAGAGAACACCGTTGGCGATGTCCTGCGCCTCGCCGACGCGCGTGAGCGGCACGGCGATCGCGGCACGCTCCTTGGGGTCGATCGGAGCATTGCGGCGGTTGCCTTCGGCGCCGGTCGGGATCTTGCCCCAGATCGGCGTCGCGATGATGCCGGGGTGCACCGAGTTGCAGCGGATGTTGTCGGCGGCATGTTCGAGCGCCACCGACTTGGCGAGCAGCCGCACGCCACCCTTGGTCGCCGAATAGGCCGCGAGTCCCGGTGCACCGCGCAGACCGGCAATCGACGACATCAGTACGATCGAGCCGCCACCGGCGCGCCGCATCGCCGGGATCGAATGCTTGATCGACAGGAATACGCCGTCGAGGTTGATCGCCTGCTGACGCTGCCAGTCGGCAAGCGTCATGGTCTCGATCGGCGCCATGACGCCGATGCCGGCATTGGCCACCATGATATCGAGACGACCGAAGCGCTTCTCGGCGTCGGCTATGATGCCGGGCCACGCTGTTTCATCGCGTACGTCGTGACGCTGATAGTGCGCCTTGCCACCCGCCTTCGTGATGCGCTCGACGACGCCCTTGCCCAGCGCGTCGTCGATATCGGTGATGAGAACCGACGCGCCTTCGCGCGCCAGCGTTTCGGCACAGGCCTCGCCAATGCCCGACGCGCCGCCGGTGACGACGGCAACCTTGCCCGAGACCTGTCCCATGATGGTCTCAGCGGCCCTTGAAGTTGCCGACACGCTTCTCGGCATAGGACTTCACGCCTTCCTTGAAGTCCTCGGTCTTGCGGTTCCAGTCCTGCTCGACCAGCTCGCGCTCGGTCGCGACTTCGGCCGCATCGGCATAGCCGCGGCGCATGGTCTCGCGGGTCGACTGCACGGCGAGCGGCGCACCCTCGGCAATCTCCTTGGCGAGATCCATCGCTGCCTTGCGGACGTCGGCCTGCGCGACCAGCACGTCGGCCAGGCCCCATTCATAGGCCTGCTCACCGCTGAGACGGCGGCCCGTATAGAACATCAGGTTGGCCCGCTGCTGGCCGACCAGGCGCGGCAGGGTGAAGGTGAGCGAGAAACCGGGGTGGAAGCCGAGCCGCGTGAAGTTGGCGGAGAAGCGCGCCTCCGGGCAGGCCACGCGGAAGTCCGGCATCACCGCGAGGCCGAGGCCGCCGCCGATCGCCGGTCCCTGCACGGCTGCGATGCTGGGCTTCTTGGAGCGGAACAGACGGGTCGCTTCCTTGTAGAGGTGCTTGCCGCTTTCCGCCGCGCTGCCGGTGTTCGGACGGTTCTGGAAATCGGCGCCGGCGCAGAACGACTTGCCCTGCGCGCACAGAACGTAGGAGCGGATGTTGATGTCGCGGTCGAACGCCTCGAAGGCGTCAGCGATCTGGTTGATCAGCGCGTTGTCGAAGAAGTTGTGCGGCGGCCGCTGGATCTCGACGACACCGACATGACCTTCGCTGCTGACGCCGATATCCTTGTAGGTGCCGCTCATGATCTTCCCCCAGGGGCTATGAAATGAGCCGGGATATTGCCCCGCCGCCGGGGCCTTCGTCGATACGGGAGGACAGAAAATGCCGCAAAGCGAACGACATGCCCTGGTGCTGGGCGGAGGCACGATGGGCGTGGGAATCATTGCCATGTTCCTGGCCGGTGGCTGGAAGGTGGACGTCGTGTCGCGGTCGGCCTCGACGCGCGAGGGCCTGCCGGCCGCGACGGCGCGCGCCCTGAAGGCGATGGGCAAGCCGGAAGACGTCTCGGGCCTCGCTGCCTGGGCCACGCTCGAAGAGGTGCCGTGGGCGAAGATCGACTTCGTCGTCGAAACGGTGACCGAAGACCTGGCGCTGAAGCAGAAGCTGTTCGCCGACATGGAGAAGCTCTCGCGGCCCGACGTGCCGCTCACCTCGAACTCTTCGAGTTTCCCGATCAGCGAGATCGGCAAGGGCTTGAAGACGCAGAGCCGCATGATGGGCCTGCACTTCTTCATGCCGGCACATCTTGTGCCGCTGGTCGAGGTGGTGCGGTCGGTCCACACGGATGTCGCACTGGCCGAGCAGGTCGGCGAGATCATGCGGGCGCTCGGCAAGCGGCCGGTGCAGGTGAAGAAGGACGTGATCGGCTTTCTCGGCAACCGCATCCAGGGTGCCTTGATGCGCGAAGCCCTGTGGCTGATCGAGCAGGGCGTCGCCTCGCCCGAGGATGTCGACGCGACGGTGCGCCTCTCCTTCGGTTTCCGCTATGCCGCGGCCGGCCCGATCACCCAGAAGGAGCATTCGGGCTGGGACACGACCTGCGCCGTGGCCAAGATCATCTGGCCGGACCTCACCAATGCCGACGGCCCGCCGCCGGTCTTGCAGCGCAACGTCGACCGGGGCCGCATCGGCTTCAAGACCAAGGGCGGCTTCTTCGATTGGGACGAGGCCTCGATGGCAAAAGAGCGCGCCCGATACGAGCGCGCTCTGTCGAAGTGCCTGGAGATCTTCCGCGAGGAAGGAATTATCTAGGCGCGTTCACACGCGCCCGGATCAGAATAAAAGAGACCTTAAGCGGCGCGGCCTCGGCCGCGGCCACCGCCGCCTCCACCGCCGAAGCGACGGCCCTTCCACTGGGGACGCGGGCCCTGCGGACGATCGCCGTGGGGCCTGTCGCCATAGGGACGGTCGCCCTGTGAGCGATCACCGTAGGGGCGATCACCTTGCGGGCGGTCGCCGTGCGGACGATGGCCATGCCCGGAATGACCGCCCTCATTGTGGCGGGGACGGTCGTCGAACGAACGCGGCCGGTCGCCGTAGGAACGCTCGCCTTGCGGACGATCACCGTGGGGGCGATCACCGTGAGGACGATCCCCACGCGGGCGGTCGCCATAGGAGCGCTCGCCCTGCGGGCGACCCTGATGCGGGCGATCACCGCGCGGACGGTCGCCATAAGGACGATCACCATAGGGGCGATCACCCTGGGGGCGCTCGCCGTATGAACGCTCACCCCGCGGGGCGTCGCGATAGTCGCCGTCACGGAACTGCTGCTCGGCATGCATCGGGGGACGGTCGCCGCGCGTGCGGTCGTGGTGCGCACGATCGCCGAACGAACGGTGACGGCCCGGACCACCGCCAGGACGGCCGCCGCCGCGCGGACCACGATGTTCACGCGGCCGCTCGTCTTGGCGCTCGTCACGGTCGCCGCTCTCGCTGCGAGCACGCGGCGGCGCCGCCGCCGGCATGTCCTCGTTGGCGGGCGTCGGCACGACGGCGATGCGCTGGTTGGTCAGCCGCTCGATACCCTTGAGCTGGCCGCGCTCGCTGCCGTCGCAGAACGAGATCGCAATGCCCGAGGCGCCGGCGCGCGCGGTGCGGCCGATGCGATGGACATAGCTCTCGGCATCCGCCGGCAGCTCGAAGTTGATGACGTGGGTCACGCCGTTGACGTCGATGCCGCGCGAGGCGAGATCGGTGGCGACCAGCACGCGCGCCTTGCCGCGGCTGAAGTTCTCGAGCGCCTTTTGACGGGCGTTCTGCGACTTGTTGCCGTGGATCGCCTCGGAGCGCACGCCACGATCCTCCAGCGCCTCGGCGACGCGGTTGGCGCCGCGCTTGGTGCGCGTGAAGACGATGACTCGCTCGAGCGCGCTGTCCGACAGGAGATGGCTGAGCAGCGCGCGCTTGTTGGCGGCGTTCACGAAGTAGACGCGCTGGTCGATCCGGTCGACCGTGCGGCCCTGCGGCGCGATCTCGACCTTCTCCGGATTCTTCAGGATCTCCGACGAGAGCTTGGCGATGTCGCCCGGCATGGTCGCCGAGAAGAGCAGCGTCTGGCGGTTCTTGGAGACCGAGCTGGCGATACGACGGACGTCACGAATGAAGCCCATGTCGAACATGCGGTCGGCTTCGTCGAGGACGAAGAAGGTCACGCTGCCGAGCTTCACGTTACCGCGGTCGACCAGGTCGAGCAGACGGCCCGGCGTGGCGACGAGGATATCGACGCCGCGCGCCAGGGTCTCGATCTGACGGCCGTAGCCCAGGCCGCCGACGACCGTGGCGAGCTTGAGGCCGAGGCCGCGACCGTAGGTGTCGAAGCTGCGCGCAATCTGGACCGCCAGCTCGCGGGTCGGCGCCAGCACGAGGGCGCGCGGGCTCTTCGGCTGGGCGCGTTCCTTCGACTCCGAAAGATGCTGCAGCACCGGCAGAGCGAAGGCGGCCGTCTTGCCGGTGCCGGTCTGGGCGATGCCCAGCACGTCGCGACCCTGTAGCAATGCCGGGATCGTGCGCGCCTGGATCGGCGTGGGCACGGTGTAATTGGCTGCATTCAACGCACGCAGCAGCGGCTCGGCCAACCCGAGGTCCGCAAAAGTTACTTCACTCACTCAAAATCCTAACTTGCCGCCGGCATGCCTTCTGAGGCACGCGCATCTGTGGCGGCTTTTGGCCCGTTCCCGCGCGCGGCTGGGACGGCTCTTGTCCTGGGGATTGTCTCGGGATGAGGCGCCGTCACAAACGATGGGGCGCGTCGCGCGATCGCGAGAAACCTTGTAAAGCCCGCGAGGAAGCGAGCCGGCACGTGTATGATGCTGCAGCGCAGCGAAGTCAAGCGGCCAAAATGTGACGCTTTTGCGTGCGGGAAGCGCTCCCTTGGCGCCCCTAACGCCTCTTGCGCAGCAGCTTGCCCGGCAGCGCGCCGGTCGGTTCGTTGTCGCCCAGCAGCACCTGGCCATTGACGATGGTGGCCCGCATGCCGTCGCACTTCTGACGCAGGCGCTTGGCGCCGGCCGGCAGGTCGTTCACCACCTCGGGCATGCGCGGGCCGACGGTATCGGCATCGAACACCACGAGATCGGCCGCCATGCCCTCGCGGATCAGGCCGCGATCGTGGAAGCCGAACTGGGTCGCGATATCGCAGGTGATCATCTTCACCGCCTCTTCCAGGGTGAAGGCCTGCTTCTCGCGCACCCAATGGCTGAGCAGGTGCGTCTGCAGGGAGGAGTCCATGATCTGGGTGACGTGGGCACCGGAGTCGGAGAAGGTCACGACCGAACGCGGATGCTTCATCAGCTCCAGCGCCTCGGCCTGGTTCTCGTTGGCGATGGGCTGAATCATGAAGAACTTCATGTCGCGTTCGAGCGCGAGGTCGATCATCAGTTCGACGGGGTGCGTGTTGCGCTGCCGCGCCAGCTCGGCCATCGAGACGTGCGGGCCCTGCATCTTATCCAGGACGAAGATCCAGTCCCATTCCGGCGGCCGCGCCTCGGTGCCGCGTACCACGGGCCCTTCATAGGGCCGCGACGCGACCTCGACGAGGCGGCGACGCATTTCGGGATCGAGCAGCGCCTTCTTCTGTTGGGCAAGCGGCAGGGCACGCATCTCGCGCCACACGTCCCACTTGTCGAAGGGAAGCTGTGTCTCGAAGGAAAGCAGCACGCTCAAAGCGCGGCTATGCACCTGGGCGAACATACGACCGCCCTGCTGCGTCGCGCGGTCCATGATGTCGAAGGTGGCGCGCCAGCCGCCCGGCATGGCGCGGGTGTTGAACAGGCCGAAGGTCATCGGCCGTCCACTCTCGACCGCAAGCTTTGCCAGATCTTCGTAGAACTTGCGCGCCTTGGGGGTCGCGGCGCCGGTCGCTTCGGCGGCAACCTCGACCAGGCCCGAACCCATGGACTTCACGAGAGTTTCGAACTCTTCCCAGGTGGCCAGGCGGCTCGCCACCGGCTTGTCGTCGGAGGTCTGGTGGTTGACGCTGCGTGTCGTCGAGAAGCCGATGGCGCCGGCCGCCATGGCTTCCTTCACCTGCCGGGACATCCGGGCGAGATCGTCCTCGGTCGCGGCATCGGTGAAGGCGCGTGCGCCCATGACGTAGGTGCGCAGCGCGCAGTGTCCAAGGTAGCCCGCGTAGTTGATGCCCTTGGGGAGCGCCTCCAGCACATCGAGGAATTGCGGGAAGGTTTCCCAGCGCCATTTGATGCCGGCCAGCATCGCGGCACGGCTGATATCCTCGGCCCGCTCGAGGTTACGGAACACCAGGTCGGCTTCGGCTTCGCGGCAAGGCGCCAGGGTGAAGCCGCAATTGCCCATGACGACGCTGGTCACGCCCTGGAAGCACGAGCTGGTGCCGATCGGGTCCCAGAAGATCTGGGCGTCCATATGGGTGTGGCCATCGATGAAACCGGGCGCCACGACGTGGCCTTCGGCATCCACCGTCTCGCGTGCCGTGCCGCTCAGCCGTCCGATCTCGACGATCTTGCCATCCTTGACGCCGACATCGCCGCGATAGCGCGGCAGTCCGGACCCGTCGACGATCATGCCGTTCTTCACGACGAGGTCGAATGTCATGGCGTTCCTCCGATGGTTGCAGCGAGCCTACGCACTCACTCCGGACGGTCAATCGCTGGTCATTGCATAGCTGCTGTCATAGGATCGCAGACAAAGAAGCAGACGTTCGAATCGGGAGGAAACCATGCGTCGCCGCCACCTTCTGGGCGCTGTTGCCGCCACGGCCACGGGCCTCGCAGCCCCGGCGCTGCGCGCCCAGGCCTGGCCCGCCAAGCCCATCCGCATCCTCATTCCTTTCGCGCCGGGCGGCACCTCCGACATCCTGGCCCGCCTGCTGCAGCCCTATCTCCAGTCGGCGCTCGGCCAGTCGGTCGTCGTCGAGAACCGCACCGGCGCCAACGGCAACATCGCCGTCGACATGGTCGCCAAGTCTCCGCCCGACGGCTACACGCTGGTCCTTACCGATCTCGGCAACCTCACCATCTCGCCGTCGGTCATGAAGCTGCCGTTCGACGTTGCCAAGGACTTCAACGCCGTCACGGTGCTCGCCTACTCGCCGCATCTGCTGGCCGTGAACCCCGACCGTCCGTACAAGACCGTCGCGGAGCTGATCGCCTATGCCAAGGCCAATCCCGACAAGCTCAACTACGCGACCGCGGGGATCGGCAGCGCGCCGCACCTCGCCGGCGCACGGTTCGCCCACTCGCTCGGTCTCAAGATCGCCTTCATCCCGATGAAGGGCGGCGCGGAGGCGATCCAGCAGGTGGTCGGCGGCCATGCCGACGCGCTGTTCAACGGCATGATCGCCACCCTGCCCCACGTCAACAACGGCAAGCTGCGCGGCCTTGCGGTATCGAGCGCGACGCGCAGCGCGCTCGCCCCCGACCTGCCGACGGTGAGCGAAGCGGCCGGCCTCAAGGACTTCGTCACCGGTTCCTGGCAGGGCTTCCTCGCCGCCAAGGGCACGCCGCCGGAAATCCTGGAGAGGCTCTACGTCGAGATCGACAAGACGGCCAAGATCGGCGAAGTGGCGGCGCGTCTGCGGGAGCTCGGCGCCAATCCGGTGCTCTACAAGCCCGCGCAGAGCGATACGTGGCGCGCCGAGGAGGTCGAAAACTGGGCGAAGGTCGTGAAGGATACCGGCATCAAGCTCGAGTAGCGCTGCAGGGAGTCCGGCATGGAGTTCGGCGTACTCTTCACCTCGCATCCCAACCCTCGCGAAGAGCCCTATCCTCACCGCGACGTGCATGCCCGCACGACCGACGAGATCGTCGAAGCGGAGCGGCTGGGCTACGATACCGCCTGGATCGCCGAGCACCACTTCTCGACCAGTTACGGCATCATGCCGGACTGCTTCGCCTACATGGCCTACCTCGCGGCCAGGACCAGCCGCATCAAGCTGGCCTCGGGCGTGATCACGCTGCCGCTCTACGACCCGATCCGCGTCGTCGAGAATGCGAACTTCGTCGATATCCTGTCCAACGGCCGCGTCATGCTGGGCATCGGCTCGGGCTACCGGCCCTACGAATTCGAGGGGCTGGGCAAGGACTTCGAGGGCCGGCGCGACATGGTCGAGGAGGCGGTCGGGCTGATGTTCGAGGCCTTCCATCGCCATCGCTACGATCACAAGGGCAAGTACTTCCACGGCACCGTAGCGGCGCCGTACGAGATGCTGCCGCAGCCCCTGCAGATGCCGCATCCCCCGCTCTACATGGCCGGCGGCACCGACCGCTCGATCGGCTATTGCGGCCGCAACGGCTTCGGCCTGATGCTTTCGACGCTGCCCGGCATCGAGACCCTGGCCGCGCAGACCGCGCTCTACAAGCGCGAGCTCGCCAAGGCCTCCGAGGAACGCCGCCGCAATCCCGCGGCCGGCCAGATCGACATCGCCCGCTGGGTCTACATCGCCGATACCGACGCCCAGGCGCGCGCCGACAGCGCGGAGGCGATCGTCCGCCACATCGCGCATTTCGGCGGCAGCGGCACCGGCGGCTATCTCGGGTCGGTCTCCGAGAAGGGCAACCAGCTCACCTACGACGATCTGCTGAACACGACCCTGCTGCACGGTTCGGCCGAAACGGTGATCGCGCGGCTGCGCGAGATGCAGGCGCGCACCGGCATGACCTCGCTGCTGCTGCACTACCCGCCCTATTACGGGCGCGAGAAAGCGATGAAGAGCTTGAAGCTGTTTGCCGAACGCGTGATCCCTGCCTTCCGTCCGCCAGCGCATCGCGTCGCAGCCGCCGAATGACGCCGCCGGCGCCCGGCGTGGCGCGCAACAACACCTCGCTCGGCGCGATCTACATCATGCTCGCCATGCTGGGCTTCGCCAGCATGGACACCATCACCAAGTGGATGGTCGCCGACTATCCGATCGGGCAGATGATGTGGACCCGTTACGCCGTCTTCTGCCTGTTCGCCTGGTTCGTCGTGCGCAAGCGCGGGCTGCGCTCGGCGGCGCGCACGACGCGCCCCTGGCTGCAGGGCGGCCGTGCCGTGCTGGCGGTCGTCGAAAGCGCCGTGTTCGTGCTGGCCTTCCGCTATCTGCCACTGGCCGACACGCATGCCGTGGCGGCGACCTCGCCGCTGATCGTGATCGCGCTCGGCGCGCTCTTCCTCGGCGAACAGGCGGGCCCTGCGCGCTGGATGGCTGTCGTCGCGGGATTCGTCGGCGTGCTGCTGATCGTGCGACCGGGCTTCCGCGAGCTCGACGCCGCCCTGTTGCTGCCCTTGCTGGGCGCGGTCCTGTGGGGTGCCTACCAGATCCTCATCCGCCTCTGTTCGCGCACCGATTCACCCGATACGACGCTCGTCTGGTCGGCCTTTGTCGCTTTCGGCGTCACGACCCTGGTTGGTCCCTGGCAGTGGAAATGGCCCGACGCGCAAGGCTGGGTGCTGCTGACGATCATCGCCTTGCTGGGTGCCCTGGCGCACTACGCCCTGATCAAGGCGCTGGATTACGCCGAGGCGAGTGCCGTGCAGCCGTTCAGCTACACGCTGCTGGTCTTCGTGGCGATCCTGGGCGCCGTAGTGTTCGGCGACATTCCCGACGGCTGGACGATCGCTGGCGCCGTCGTGATCGTGGCCAGCGGCCTCTACACCTGGCACCACGAGCGCCGCGCCCGGAAGCGATCCGGACGTCTCAGTTCCTGACGCAGACGAGGTCGCCTTCCTCGCAATTGAGCTGAGCGTCGATGTCTTTCAAGCGGCGCGTGGTCAGCTCGGTCTTGCACTGCGTGATCATGGTCGACTGGATGGTGCCGCCCTCTGTCGCCGTGCCGATGAAGGCACACTCCAGGTCACGGTAGCGCGCCCAGGCCTCTTGCGCGGCCTGGAGCCGGGATTTGCTCGTCGGAGAAAGACGGGCGCTCAGCTTGGCATAAGAGTCGTTCAACTTGCCGTCGACTTCCTTGTAGACGGCGCCTGCCTGCTGATTGAGCTCGATCTGGGTCTGCGCCTGGCCGGGCGCAGCTCCGCCAAGGCCAGCCAACGCGCATACCGCGATCGCGAGCACTCTACGCTTGGCGGAGAGCATCGTCCGGTCGACCTTACTTCTGGCGAACCCACTGATTGCAGGCCACGACGGCCGAGCCTGGCAGGACATGGCGATAGCAGATGTCCATGGTGTTGGCGTTGGTCACGACGCCGTCGATATAGCCCTCGCCTGTCACGAAATAGACCGTCTTGTTGTCGGCGGCGACCGAGCCGATCAGACGCTCGGCGGCGCGCTGCGGCGAGGAGAAGTTGCCCCACACGCGCTTGCCGTCCTGACCTTCGATCCGCACCGTGAACGTCTCTTCGCGCAGACGATAAGTGCCGGCGGTCTTGCCGGCAGCACCTGGCGGATGATGCCCGGCAGGACCGTCCACGATCGCCTCGCCCTTGCCGACCCACGTGCCCTTGAGGTCGGGCACCGCCGGCTTTGCCGCGGCAGCGGGCGCCGGCTGCGCGGCCGGCGTGGAAGCCGCCGGCGTCGTGGTCTGGGCAGCCGCGACACCGCTCACAAGCAGGGCCGCAGCGCAGGCGAACGAAAGGATGGAAGGCTTCACGTCTATTCTCTCCTTACTCGTTACTCGACAGTCATCGCGGCCATGCGCGCAGCGCGACCAAGCCGCCGTCGATCGGCAGCATCACACCCGTCACCCAGCGCGATTCGTCCGACGCAAGGTACACCGCGCCATGGGCGATGTCCCACGCCGTGCCTTCGACTTGCATGGGGACCATCTTCTTGCGTCGTTCGCGCGCTTCGGTGCCGAGATGCGCCACCATCGGCGTATGCACCGAGCCAACGATGATGCAGTTGGCCCGAATATTCTGGGTGGCGTAATCAGCCGCGACAGACATGGTGAAGCCGTGCAGGCCGGCTTTCGCCGTCGCATAGGCGACCGCACCGGCACTGCCCATCAGGCCGAGTGCGCCGGCAATCGACGACACCATGATGACCGAACCGCCGCCGCCTTCCTTCATGCGCGGCAGGCAGGCCTTGGTGCAGAGCATCGTGGTGGTGAGGTTTGCTTCGAGCACCTTGTTCCAGTTCTCGAGCGTCACCGTCTCCGGTGTGCCGGGGCCGCCAATGCCGACATTGTTGTGCAGGATGTCGAGGCGGCCGTATTTCTTCATGGCGAAGTCGGCCATCGCTTCCGTCTCGTCGAGCTTGGCGACGTCGCCGGCGAAGACCGACGCTTCACCACCCTCGTCCTTGATCTGGCGGGCAAGCCCTTCGGCGCGCTCGGTGTTGCGATTGACCAGTACGACCTTGGCGCCTTCGCGCGCGAACAGGATAGCCGTCGCCATGCCGTTGCCGATGCCCTCGCCGCGTGGCGCCGCACCCGTCACCACCGCCACCTTGTCCTTCAGCCGTCCCGCCATCATGCTCTCCCGACAAAAATTCTTCGATCGGGAGTCTAGCATCGAATGAGCGCGCAAACCCTGGAGATGCTGATCGACCGCTATTGCGCAGCGTGGAATACGCAAGATGCCGGCGAGCGTCGCACGATCCTGAAATCGGTTCTGGTCGAGGATGGCCTCTACGTCGATCCCTCGGTTCGCACTGTCGGCATCGAGGCGCTGGCGGTCCATATCGACGGTGTCGTCGCGCGCAATACCGGCGCCCGCATTTCGCGCACCGGCGCCGTCGATGCCCATCACGATGTGCTGCGCTTTGCCTGGAACAACCGGCTGGCCAGCGGCAACGTGCTGCGCCAGGGCATCGATTTCTGCATGCTCGCCGCCGATGGCAGGTTCCAGTCGATCGTCGGCTTCCTCGAACCGACCGGCACCTGATCGGAGATCATTGTGGCACTGAGCACGGATACCTTCGAAGGCGGCTGCACCTGCCGCCATGTCCGCTATCGGCTGACCTCGCGGCCGATGTTCGTCCATTGCTGTCACTGCCGGTGGTGCCAGCGCGAAACCGGCAGCGCCTTCGTGCTGAACGCCATGATCGAGGCGGACCGCGTCGAGCCTCTCTCGGGCGAGGTCGACGTCGTCGACACGCCCTCGAACAGCGGACGGGGACAGAAGATCTCACGCTGCCCGAAATGCCATGTCGCGGTCTGGAGCAACTATGCGGGCGCCGGCCCCGCGATTCGTTTCGTCCGCGTCGGCACGCTCGATGAGCCCGACCGCCTGCCGCCCGACATCCATATCTTCACGGAGAGCAAGCAGCCCTGGGTCGTGCTGCCGAGCGGTGTCCCGGCGATGCCGGAGTACTACGATCCCCGCCAGATGTGGCCGAAGGCCAGCCAGGACCGCTTCACCGCCGTCCGCGCCGCCCGCAAGAGTTAGTCGCGCAAATAGTCTGGGTGGCGGGCGCGGATCTCGCCGAGATAGCCCAGCGTTCCGGAAAGGTGTTTGCGCAGCGACTCCTGCGCTTCGGCAGGCTGCCGGCTCTCGATCGCCTGCACGATCATCTGGTGATGCAGCACGATGTCCTGCGCCTTGCCCGGCGTCGGCAAGTGCAGGCGTCTCAGGCGATCGATGTGGCCACTGCGACTGCGCACCAGCATCCAGAGCTCCCGCTTGGCCGCCGCCGCGTAAAGCTGCCAGTGGAAATCGTTGTCCGCCGCCATGAAGGCCGCGAAGTCGCCCGTGCTGGCAAAGTGCTGCTGCAGGGCGATGGTACGGTTGAGTTCCTCGATCAGCCCCGGCTCGTGCTCGAGGGCCAGCATGCGCACGATCTCCAGCTCCAGGGAGCGGCGCAGGAAATGGGCCTGCTGGGCGGCGTCGATATCGATCTTGCTGACGACGGTCGCGTGCTGCGGGAAGACGTCGACCAGCCCCTCCTCGTTCAGGCGCATCAGCGCATCGCGAATCGGCGTCGAGCTCAAGCCGAAATCCTTGGCGAGCTTGAGACGCGACAAGGTCTCGCCGGGCGGCAGGACCAGCGAAACGATCATTTCGCGCAGCCTCTCGAAGACCTGCGGGGCGGCCTGCCGGTCGCGGTCGAGCCGCTGGGCGGCGGTCATTGTCGGCATTTGTCGACCATTGATGCACTAGTATATTAGTCGGACCCAGGAGGTAATACGATGGCCGGCAAGAAGACAAACAAGAAAACCAAGGACGCCGCCGCCCTGCGCAGCGCCCGCTGGTTCGCCCCCGACGATCTGCGCTCCTTCGGCCACCGCTCGCGGGCCATGCAGATGGGCTACGCGCCGGACGACTGGGTCGGCAAACCGGTCATCGCCATCCTCAACACCTGGTCGGAAGCGCAGCCCTGCCACATGCACTTCAAGAGCCGGGTCGACGACGTGAAGCGCGGCATCCTGCAGGCCGGCGGCTTTCCCATGGAACTGCCCGCCCTCTCCCTGTCGGAGAGCTTCCTGAAGCCCACGACCATGCTCTACCGCAACCTGCTGGCGATGGACGCCGAGGAGCTGCTGCGCGGCCATCCGGTCGATGGCGTGGTCCTGATGGGCGGCTGCGACAAGACCACGCCGGCCCTGCTGCTGGGCGCCATCAGCATGAACCTGCCGGCGATCTACATGCCGGCCGGCCCGATGCTGCGCGGCAACTGGAAGGGCAAGGTGCTGGGCTCCGGCTCCGACGCCTGGAAGTTCTGGGACGAGCGTCGCGCCGGCAAGATCTCCGACTCCGACTGGGTCGATGTCGAGGCGGGCATCGCCCGCAGCTACGGCACCTGCATGACCATGGGCACCGCCGCGACCATGATGGCGATCGCCGAGACGCTGGGCATGTCGCTGCCCGGCGCCTCCTCGATCCCCGCGGCCGACGCCAACCATATCCGCATGGCCGCCGAAAGCGGCCGGCGCATCGTCGACATGGTGTGGGAGGATCTCACGCCGAAGAAGATCCTGACGCGCGACGCCTTCCTGAACGCCATCACCGTGGCGATGGCGATGGGCTGTTCGACCAACGCCATCATCCATCTGATCGCACTGGCCCGCCGCGCCGGCCAGGATGTCGGCCTTGACGATTTCGAGCGCGCCAGCCGCAAGGTGCCGGTGATCGCCAACATCCGGCCGTCCGGCGACACGTACCTGATGGAGGACTTCTTCTATGCCGGCGGCCTGCCCGGCCTGATGGAGCAGATCCGCTCCCACCTGCATGCCGGCGCGCTCACCGTGACGGGCCAAACGATCGGCGAGAACATCGCGGGAGCGGAGATTTACAACGACGACGTCATCCGCACCGTGAAGAACCCGATCTATGCCGAGGGCGCGCTCGCGGTGCTGAAGGGCAACCTTGCGCCTGACGGCTGCGTCATCAAGCCATCGGCCTGCGCGCCCAAGTTCCTGAAGCACACGGGCCCCGCCCTGGTGTTCGACGACTATCCGTCGATGAAGGCGGCGATCGATCGCGACGATCTCGACGTCACGGAAGACACCGTCCTAATCCTGCGCAATGCCGGCCCCCAGGGCGGCCCCGGCATGCCGGAATGGGGCATGCTGCCGATCCCCAAGAAGCTCGTGAAGCAGGGTGTGCGCGACATGGTGCGGCTGTCCGACAGCCGCATGAGCGGCACCAGCTACGGCGCCTGCATCCTGCATGTCTCGCCGGAGTCCTATATCGGCGGACCGCTGGCGCTGGTGCAGACCGGCGACATGATCTCCCTCGACGTCGACAAGCGCACCATCGACATGAACGTCTCGGACGAGGAACTGGCCCGCCGCCGCGCTGCCTGGAAGAAGCCCGAACCGCGCTACGAGCGCGGCTATGGCTGGATGTTCACCAGGCACATCAAGCAGGCCAACGAAGGCTGCGACTTCGATTTCCTCGAGACCGGCTTCGGCGCGCCGGTGACCGAACCATCGATCTACTGAGGAGCAGGCCATGGCGTTGACCGCAGCGACTCGCGACAAGCTCCGCACCATCAGCACGGCGACGGTGGCGACGGCGCTCTTCAAGCGCGGCTTTCGCACCCAGTTCGTCCAGAACGTCCATCCGCTGTCAGCCGACCAGCCGGTGCTGGTGGGCGAGGCCTTCACCTTGCGCTACATGCCGGCGCGCGAGGACCTGAACCAGCTTTCGGTGTTCCGCGACCGCAGCCATCCGCAGCGCAAGGCGGTGGAAGACTGCCCGCCCGGCGCAGTGCTCGTCATGGACAGCCGCAAGGATGCGCGGGCGGCGTCGGCCGGCTCGATCCTGGTCACGCGCCTGATGAAGCGCGGCGTCGCCGGCGTTGTCACCGACGGCGGATTCCGCGACGCCGCCGAGATCGCGAAGCTTGGCTACCCCGCCTATCACCAGCGCCCGAGCGCGCCCACCAACCTCACCCTGCACCAGGCGATCGACATCAACGTGCCGATCGGCTGCGGCGACGCCCCGGTCTTTCCCGGCGACGTGATCCTGGGTGACGGCGACGGCGTGATCGTGATCCCCGTCCATCTTGCCGACGAGATCACCGAGGAAGCCTTCGAGATGACGGCCTACGAGGATTTCGTCACCGAACGGGTCCAGGCCGGACAAGGCATCTTCGGCCTCTACCCGGCGACCGACGAGAAGTCGCTGGCCGACTTCGCCGCCTGGCGCAAGGCGAACGGCCGGTAAAGGGCCGTCAGCCCTTCCAGTAATCCGGCAGCTTCGTCGCCAGCCACTTGGCGAGGCCGGTATTGACGTCGACCGGCTTCTCCTGCGCCATCCAATGGCCGGAATGGACCACGACTTCCGTGAGGTCGGCGCAGTCTTGCCGCATGGGATCGGCCAGCTTCGAGGTCGTGGTCTCGCAGATCGCGTCGTAGACACCGTGGAAGAACAGGACCGGCATGGAAAGCTTGCCGCCGTTCTTCGCCTGCCTGGCATAGGCGCCGTTGGCCTTGTGGTTCATGTACCAGGAGTCCGGCCCGAAGAAGCCATTGCGCGTCAGCGCCGCGGTATAGGCTTCGAGATCCTGCTCCGTCAGCACATCACTGTCGCGCGGCAGATCCGGACAGGGAGCACCGCCAAACCAGCCGCCGGCCGCGCGGATCAATGCTGCCGGCGTAGGCTTGCCGACGCGCGACGGATCGCCCTTGCGGAACAGGGCTTTCACCACGTTGCGGATGTTCGCTTCGAAGCCCTTGCAGGCCTTGTCGAAGCTCTCCTCGTAGAAGACCTGGTAGTCCCACTGGCCGGCCGGGAACTTGTCGGCGGGATACAGCGAACGATCGACCAGTTGCACCACCGTTTCCAGAGTGAAGCCGGTCGAGAGGTAAGGCACGCAGAGGCTCGCCACGCCGACCGTCTTGTCGGGATGGTGCGCGGCCATATTCCAGACAACCGGGCTGCCCCAGTCGTGGCCGATCCACACGGCCCTGTCGCGGCTGAGCGAGGCGAGCAGCTCCAGCATGTCGGCCACGATCTCTTCCTGCGCGAAGTCCTGATGCCGCGTGTAGGTGCTGGAGCGACCGTAGCCGCGCATGTCCGGCGCGATGCAGCGGAAACCCAGTGCGGCAAAAGCCGGCAGCTGATGGCGCCACGAGAGCGAGAGTTCGGGCCAGCCATGGATGAAGATCAGTAGCGGTGCGTCCCTCGCTCCGCAGGCGAGATAGCCCGTCGTGTGGCGGGCGGTCTTGAGCGTGTGTTCGGTGATCGCGAAGGTCATGGGGCAACTCTGCTGTGAACTTGAATCGCGGGCAATCGTCTCGCCCTGCCAATGATCGGCCTAGCTCTGCCAATAGTGTGGGAGCTTGGTCGCCAGCCATTGGGCGAGCGCGGCATTCACCTCGACCGGCCTCTCCTGCGCCATCCAGTGGCCCGACTTCACGATCACCTCGGTGAGATCGCTGCAATCGCGCCGCATCGGATCGGCGAACTTCGAGCGGACCGTCTCGCAGGTCGTGTCGTAATCGCCGTGCAAGAAAAGAACCGGCATCGCGAGCTTGCCGCCGTTCTGGGCACGTTTGGCATAGTCGCCGTTGGCCTTGCGGTTCATGTACCAGGCGTTGGGCCCGAAGAAGCCGTTATGCTCCAGCGCCGCGGTGTAAGCCTCGAGATCCTGTTCGGTGATCACGTCGCCGTCGCGCGGCACGTCGGGGCAGGCCCCGCCGCCGAACCAGCCACCGGCCTTGCGCACGCCGGCCGTCGCCGCCGGCTTGCCGACCTTCGCCGGATCGCCCTTGCGGAACAGCACCTTCACGAGGTTGCGGATGTTCGCTTCGAAGTCGGCCTGCGCCTTGTCGAAACTCTCCTCGTAGAACAGGTGATAATCCCATTGACCGACGGGGTAGAGATCCTCGGGGTAGACCGAGCGATCGACCAGCGCCAGCCGCTGGTCGACCGTCGAGCCACCGGAAAGATAGGGCACGCAGAGGCTCGCCACGCCGACCGCTTTGTCGGGATGGTGGGCGGCAATGTTCCAGACCACGGAGCTGCCCCAGTCGTGGCCGATCCATACCGCCTTGTCGCGGCCAAGGGCGGAGAGCAGCTCCATCATGTCGGCCACGATGTCTTCCTGGGCGAAGTCTTCGTAGCGCGTGTAGGTGCTGGACCGGCCGTAGCCGCGCATGTCGGGCGCCACGCAGCGGAAGCCAAGCGCTGCGAAGGCCGGCAACTGGTGCCGCCAGGAGCGGGACAGTTCCGGCCAGCCATGGACGAAGATCAGCAGCGGTGCGTCTTTCGCTCCGCAGGCGAGATAGCCCGTCGTGTGTCGAGCGGTCTTGACGGTGTGTTCGGTGACCGGGAATGTCATCGCCAATCCTGTAAGAGAAGGCAGAGGGTTCCATGGAAATCGATACCGGCACAACCGAACTTTTGTGCAGCGTGCGCGACGGCGTGGCGTTGATCACCCTCAACCGCCCGGACGCCCGCAATGCCATGTCCGACAAGCTGACGCCGGCGCTGCGCACCCAGATCCGGGAACGCGGCGAGGACCCCGATGTCGGGGCGATCCTGATCACCGGCGCGGGGACGGCCTTCTGCAGTGGCGGTGACGTCAAAGGCATGGGCGGACGCGGCGCGCGCGGCCAGATGAGCTTCGAGGAACGCCTCGCCGACCTGCGCTGGCGGCAGGCCCATCTCACCGGGGCGCTGGTCGCGCTGCGCAAGCCGACCATCGCGGCTCTGCCGGGAGCCGCCGCCGGCGCCGGACTTGCCATTGCGCTCGCCTGCGATATCCGCATCGCCGCCAAGTCGGCCTTCGTCAGCACCGGCTATGCCAAGATCGGCCTGTCGGGCGACTACGGCATCGCCTGGCTGCTCACCCGGACGATCGGCTCGTCGCGGGCGCGCGAACTGATGTTCACGGCCGAGCGGGTCGATGCCGACCGCTGCGAGCGCATCGGCCTCGTCAACCGCGTGGTCGACGATGCCAAGCTGCAGGACGAAGCCTTTGCCTTCGCCAAGTCGCTGGCCGAAGGGCCGCGCGTGGCACTGCGGAGCATGAAGGACAATCTCGACGACGCGCTGCACATCGACTATCCGACGGCGCTCTATCGCGAAGCCGAGCGACTGGTGTCGGCCTCGCGCACCGCCGACCACAAGGAAGCCGTGCAGGCCTTCGTCGAGAAGCGCAAGCCCGCCTTCACCGGCCGATAGACGAACGACAACGGGCGGCGGTGGCTAAACGCGCACCGCCATCTTGCCCTTGTTGCGGCCTTCGAACAGGCCGATCAACGCTTCCGGTGCCTTGTCGAGGCCGTCGACGATATCGACGACGGCCTTGATCCTGCCTTCGGCAACCCAGCGGGCCAGCCGCGCCTCGGCTTCGGCACGCTGGTCGTAGAAATCCATCACGATGAAGCCTTCCAGGCGCAGCCGCTTGGTCACCACCAGGCCCGGCACTGCCATGGGACCCGGCCCCGGCTTCTCGACGTCGTATTGCGAGACGTTGCCGCAACAGGCGATGCGGCCGCGCAGGTTCATCAGCGACAGCGCCGCGTCGAGCACCGGACCGCCGGTATTGTCGAAATAGACATCGATGCCGTCAGGGCAGGCCGCCGCCAGGGCGCGACGCACGCCACCTGCCTTGTAGTCGACCGCGGCATCGAAGCCGAGCTCGCGCACCAGCCAGTCGCACTTGTCCTGTCCACCGGCCGTGCCGACGACCCGGCACCCCGAAAGCCTGGCGATCTGCCCGACCATCGACCCCACCGCGCCGGCGGCGGCCGAGACCAGCACCGTGTCGCCGGGCTTCGGCCGGCCCACTTCGAGCAGGCCGAAATAGGCCGTGAGCCCGGTGACGCTGAGCGGCCCGATCAGCATCTCGAGCGGCGCCTTCACGGTGCGCTTGGTCAGGCGCCGCGCCGAGCGGACGGCATAATCCTGCCAGCCCCAATCGCCTTCGACGATGTCGCCCTTGGCGAACTCCGGCACTTTCGACTCGACGACCTCGCCGATGGTGAAGCCGTTCATCACCTGCCCCGGCTCCAGCGCATCGCGATAGGTCTTGCCCATCATCCAGGCGCGGTTCGCCGGATCGAGCGAGAGCATGCGCGTGCGCACCAGCACCTCGCCCGCCTGAGGCGAGGGGATGGCCGTCTCGGTCCACTGGAACGAGTCCTTGCCGATCTTGCCGGCCGGCTGCTTGGCATAGAGCCACTGGCGGTTCATGGCGTGCTCCTGAGATGATCAGTGGATCGCGATCAATCCTTGTAGTTGGCGGCTCGCTTCTGCAGGTTCGACATGATGGCTTCGACCTGGTTGGGCGAGCCGATCAGCTTCTGCTGCTCGACCGATTCCATCATCAGGCCCGCGGCGGCGTCGACTGCGACGGCGGCGTTCAGCAACCGCTTGTTGGCGCGGATCGCATCGGGGCTCTTGGAGGCGATTTCCTTTGCCGTTTCCAGCGCCGCGGCGCGCGGATCGTCGACGACGCGGGTGACGAATCCCATCTGCTGGGCCTCGACGCCATTGAAGATCCGGCCCGTGTAGGTGAGCTCGCGCACGACATCCTCGCGGGCGAGGTGGCGCATCAGCTGTGTGCCGGCGAGATCCGGCACCAGACCCCACTTGATCTCCATGACGGAGAAGCGCGCATCGGCCGTGGCGTAGCGGATGTCCGGCCCCAGCGCGATCTGGAAGCCGCCGCCGAACGCCACACCGTGCACGGCCGCGATCACCGGCACCGGCAGCTCGCGCCACAGCCAGGCGCATTGCTGCGGCCGGTTGGCGATGCCATGGGTGCGCTTGGTGAGGTCGCGCACGCCCGGCACGCCGTCCTGCTTCATGGCGGCGAAGCTTCCCATGTCGAGGCCGGCGCAGAAGGCCTTGCCCTCGCCCGACAGCACCACGCAGCGCAGGCCCGGCATGGCGGCAAGCTTGGCACCGGCTTCGATGATGCCTTCGAACATCGCGTGATCGAGGGCGTTCATCTTGTCGGCGCGGATCAGACGGACGTCGGCGACGCCGTCCTTGAGGTCGATCGAGACACGGTCCTTCATTTGTCACTCTCCGATTTGAGCCATTCGCGCAGCCGGCGCTTCACTTCGTCGGGCTCGAGCCGCTTGGGCGGCGCGAGACTGCCGTCCCCCTGCTTGGGCCACATCAGCACGGCAATGCCGCGCTGCACGTCGGCATAGCTGCAGTCGTCGGGCAGCCGATCGAGCAGCGCCCGCACTTCCGCCTTCACATCGACCTTGCCCTGGTCGCTCATCGCGTCGCCATCAGCCAGACTCCCTGCGCCACATAGACCGCGCCCAGCCCCAGGATGACGCGGCGCGTCCAATGATAGAACTGCCGATCCGACATGCGATCGAGAAAACTGCGCGACAAAGTGGTCCCCAGCACGGCGAAGCAGGCGGCATAGCCCATCACCAGCCATTGCTCGGGATCGCGGCCGGCCGGGCCCTCGATCACCGCCGCGAAGTAGGTGACCTTGGTGAGATGGCCCAGCACCTGGGCGGCCGCCTTGGTGGCGACATTGACCTGCCGCGACATGCCGGTGCGCACGTAGAAGATGTCGAGCAGCGGACCGGTCACCCCCGACACGAGCTGGATCGCCCCGCCGATGACACCGGCCAGGAACGCCTGCCCGCCACGTTCGATGTTGGGGGCAAAGCGCTGCGGCACCGCCAGTGCCGCAAACGGCGTCAGCCCGACGGCCATCAGCACCAGCGCCTTGTCCGGCACGAAGTCGAAGAACGAGAACACGATCAACGCTGCTGCGGCGCCAGTGCCGAACTGCAGAACGACACTCCACTTCACGTGATGGCGCCACAGCCAGGCGCGCCAGCCGTTGGCGGCGATCTGGATCACGCCATGAAAGACCATGGCGACCGGAACCGGCAGGAAGAGCAGCAGGAAGCCGATCAGCAGCATCCCGCCCGCCATGCCGAAGATCCCCGAAATGAACGAGGTCACGACGGCCACGACCGCAAGTGCCGCCAGGACGGGCAGGGTGAACATTTCGCAAGCGGCGTAGCGCACGTGGCAGAAGGTGTCGAGGATCGGATAGGGTGCGCGCCATGTCCGACACCGATCTCCTGTTCACCCCGGCCGCAAAGGCCGCCGCTCTCATCCGCGACCGCAAGCTTTCGCCCGTCGAATATGTCGACGTCGTGCTGAAAGCGATCGATCACGCTCAGCCCAAGCTTAACTGCTTTCGCGAAGTGATGGCCGACGAGGCACGCCGCGACGCCCGCAAGGCCGAGGAGGCCGTCGCCCGCGGCGATGCGCTCGGCCCGCTGCACGGCGTGCCCGTGAGCATCAAGGACTTGGTCGACGTCAAAGGCGTCCACACCCGTCACGGCTCGGCGATCTTCGAGGACAATATCGCCCAGGCCGACGACGTGCTGGTGCAGCGCCTGCGCGCCGCCGGCGCCATTATCGTCGGCAAGGCGACGACGCCGGAGTTCGGCGTGAAGGGCCTGACCGATGGCCCCTCCTTCGGCATCACGCGCAATCCCTGGAATCTCGAGCGCACGCCGGGTGGCTCGAGCGGCGGCGGCGCCTCGGCCGTTGCCGCCGGCCTCGGCCCGATCTCGCTCGGCACCGACGGCGCCGGCTCGATCCGCGGGCCCGCCTCCTGCAGCGGCCTGGTGGGCCTGAAGCCGACCTTAGGGGCCGTGCCGGCCGACACCACGCGCGACGCCTTCGGCAACAACGTCTTTGCCGGGCCGCTGTCGCGCACCATCACCGATGCCGCCATCATGCACGCAGTGCTGGTCGGGCCCAGCGACAAGGATCCGTGGTCGCTCTCCGGCCCCTCGCAGAAGCCGCTGTCGCCCAAGCTCGCCGGCCGCGATCTCGCGGGTGTGCGCATCGGCTATATCGAGCTCACGGCCAATCCGCGGATCGCCGCCGATGTCCGCACCAACACCCGCGCCTCGCTCGCCGCCTGGGAGGCGATGGGCGCGGTGGTCGAAGAGGTCACCGAGAAGATCGACTGGATCGAGTATGAGGGCCGCGTGCTCTACCAGGCGAACTTCGCCGTGTTCTGCGCGCAGTATCTGCCGAAATGGCAGAACCGCATGGACCCGGTGACGCTCGCCTTCATGGACCGCGGCGCCAAGTTCTCTCTGGCCGACTTCCGCAACGCGCAGTTCGCGCGGACCGCGCTCTTCCGCAAGATCCAGGCGCTGTTCCAGCGCTACGATTTCATCGTGACGCCGACCAACTCGCGGACCGCGCTCGACGTGACCCACGACGCCGCCAACGACGAGGTCCTGGTCGACGGCGTGAAATGCGGCATCACCCGCCAGGGTTGGACCTCCTATCAGTACCCCTTCAACCTCACCGGCCACCCCGCGCTCGCCCTGCCCTCGGGCTTCGGTACCGACGGGCTGCCGACCTCGGTCCAGATCGTGGGCAAATGGGGCGCCGAAACCGACATTCTGCGGCTGGGCGCATTGCTCGAAGACGCCCAGCCCTGGGCGCAGCATCGACCGGCCCTCTCGTAACGGCGGATTCTTTTTGCTGGGCCGCGAACCCTTTGGGGAATGCGGCCCCTCTGGAGAGCATGACCCTTTTGAAGGAGGCTCGGTCATGCTCTTCAAACGCAACATCCCTGGCTGGGAACGGTTGGCGCGTGCCGCTTTGGGCGTCGCGCTGCTGGGGGCCGTCTTCGCTGTGCCGATGCAAGGCTGGCTCGCCTGGCTGGTCGGCGGCAGCGGCGCCATGGCACTTTTCTCTTCGCTGATGGGCTTCTGCCCGGCCTGTGCGCTGGTCGGGCGCCGCCTCTCGGACAAGGCACCGTGAGCACGCTCGACAACTCTCTGGTGGCCGCCGCACGAGCCGGCAATGCGGCGGCCCTCGATCGGCTGCTGGCGGCGTCACAGCCCGACCTGCGGCGCTTCGCCCGCCGCACCTGCAGCACCAGCGAAGACGCCGAGGACGCGGTCCAGGCCGCGCTCTGGCAGCTCCACCGGCGCATCGGCACCTTGCGCGTGGTCGCGGCTTTCACGAGCTGGCTGTTTCGCATCGTCGAACGCGAATGCCGCCGCCTGCTGCGCCTGCACCGGCAGACCATCCCGCTCGACGAGGCTCCGTCCTCTGCCCTGCGGCTCGATCCCGTGCCGGCCGACCTGCGGCGCGATCTCGGCGCGATGATCGCGCAGCTCCCCGACCATTATCGCGAGGTCCTGATCCTGCGCGACATCGAGGAACTGACAGCGCCCGAAGCGGCAGTGCAGCTCGGCCTCTCGGTCGACGCGGTGAAGAGCCGCCTGCACCGCGCCCGATCCCTGCTGCGCGAGCAGCTCCTGGCGTCGGGATACTGGTCGCCCTAGGCCCAGCGACCCTTCCCGAGCTTTGCGTGCCGGCGAGCCTTCTTCTAGGCTCGCCCCAAAGACATCGGGAGGAAGCACAATGCGTCTGGTTGCCATCGCGGCGGCCCTGATCGGCCTGCTCGCAACGCCTTGGTCTGCCGAAGCACAATCGGCGGACCGGCCCATCAAGCTCATGGCGCCCTATGCGCCGGGCGGGAATATCGACGTCACGGCGCGCATCGTCGCCGACAAGCTGCGCGAGGTGCTTGGCACCACGGTCGTGGTCGAGAACAAAGCCGGCGCCAGCGGCATGATCGGCAGCGACGTGGTGGCCCGCGCCGCGCCGGACGGCACGAACCTGTTGGTGTCCGCCAACTCGCTGGTCGCCGTCCCCGCGATCTACGGCAATGCCCCCTATGACTGGCGCACCGCCTTCACGCCGATCAGCCACATCCAGCGCGTTCCCACCGTGCTGGTCGTGACGCCCAGCTCGCCGATCAAGACGGTGGCCGACTTCGTCGCCCTCGGCCGCGACGGCAAGTTCGCCGTGGCCGATTCGGGCGTCGGCACGACCAACCATCTGGCGATCGAGCTGATCGGCCAGGCCACCGGCGGCCGCTACACGATCGTGCACTACAAGGGCAGCGGTGCGGCGTCGCTGGATGTGATCGGAGGTCAGGTGACCGCCCAGGTCGACCAGCTCAACTCGGCGGTCGCCCACATCAAGGCCGGCAAGCTGCGCGCCGTCGCCGTGATGTCCGATAAGAGGGTGCCGCAGCTTCCCGACGTGCCGACCGTCAAGGAGAGCGGCGTGAAGGGTCTCGAAAACTTCACGCACTCGACCTTCACCGGCCTTTTCGGCCCCGCCAAGATGTCGCCGGAAACCGTGGCCAGGCTCAACGAAGCGATGGTCAAGGTCCTGAAGGATCCGGCCGTCGTGCAGCGCTTCGCCGAGCTCACGGCGGAGGCCTATCCCTCGACGCCGCAGGAAACGGCGGCCATGTTCGAGGCCGAAGACAAGACCGTCGTGCCCTTGATCAAAAGGCTGGGCATCAAACCGGAGTAGAATACGCAATGACCTGGCTGCCCCCTGCCGTCGCCCCCATCGTCCTGCTGTTGATTTCCAACGTCTTCATGACCTTCGCCTGGTACGGGCACCTGAAGTACACCGACCGGCCGCTGTGGCTGGTCGTGGTGGCGAGCTGGGGGATCGCTTTCGTCGAATATTGCTTCGCCGTCCCGGCCAATCGCTGGGGACATGCGGCCTATTCGGCAGCGGAGCTGAAGACGATGCAGGAGGTGATCACGCTCACCGTCTTCGCCGTCTTCTCGGTGCTCTATCTCGGCGAGCGCATCACGCTCAACCATCTGGTCGGCTTCGCGTTCATCTGCACCGGTGCATTCTTCGTCTTCAAAGGTCCGCTGCCGACATGACGGGATGATCGGGCCCCGTCCTGCGTAACCCATCCGGAGAGGGACGATGCCAATGAGACGGCGGCAATGAGGCGGTGCCAATGAAGCGGCGCCAATGACGCGGATAGGGCTTCGCACGGAGGCGGCACTTGTGGTCGTCCTCCTCGGGCTGGCGGCTGCCCTGCGCCTCTGGCGGCTCGAAGCCAATGGCTTCGGCAACGAATACTATGCTGCGGGCGTGCGCAGCATGCTGCAGGGCCTGCACCTCTTCTTCTACAACGCCTTCGATCCGGCCGGCCTCGTCTCGCTCGACAAGCCGCCGCTCGCCTTCTGGATCCAGACCGTGTCCGCCCGCCTGCTGGGATACGATGGCTGGGCGATCCATCTGCCCCAGGCCCTGGCCGGCGCGGCATCGGTGGGGCTTGTCTATGCCTTGACGCGACGCTTCGGCCGAATTGCGGCTTTCATCGCAGCTCTGCTGCTGGCCCTCACGCCGATCGCGGTCGCCTCGGACCGCTCCAACAACACCGACTCCTGGCTGGTGTTCTTTCTTCTGCTGGCGGCATGGCTTGCCCTGCGCGGCCGCGGCCTCTCCTTCGTCTTCGCCATGATGGTGCTGGGCCTTGCCTTCAACGTGAAGATGCTCGCCGCGCTGGTCTGCGGCCCTGCCCTCCTCGCCGGCTGGTGGCTGGCCGGCACGCTCGACTGGCGCCAGAGGCTGGCCTGGATGGCGGCCGGCGGCGTCGCGCTTGCGGTCGTGGCGCTCTCCTGGGCTGTCGTCTTCGATCTGACGCCACCACCGCAGCGGCCGGTCGCCGGCAGCAGCCCCAGCAACTCGATGCTCGAACTGATCGTCCGGCACAACGGGGTCGAGCGGTTCGCGCGCGCGACCTCGAGCGAGCCCGCCGCCCCCCGGCGCTTTCTTGCCTACGACGCCGTTCCCGTCGGCCCCTTGCGTCTCGCCGAGCCCATGCTCGCGGCACAGTTCTCCTGGGCCTTGCCGCTCGCGATCCTGGGCGCGGCCCTGACATGGCGCCGACGGCCGGCGGCCGTTGCGCTTCTCGCCGTCTGGGCATTGACCTACGCGATCGTCTACAGCGCCGCCGGCGGCATCTTCCACATCTACTATCTCGTCACCCTGGCGCCGCCGATGGCCGCCCTTGCCGGCATCGGCTGCTACGAGCTGTGGCGGCGCGGACCGCGATATCTTGCTCTGGGGCTGGCGACGACGGCGCTCTGGCAAGGCTATCTCACGGGGGCGACGCTCGGCTGGCTCGATCCCTGGATGGGCTTTCCCGCCGTGGCGCTGCTTGCCGCCGGCGGCACGCTGCTGCGCGACAAGCGGCCGCCTGCCGTGATCGGCGCCATCGCCCTCGCGATCCTCCCGACCTTCTGGGTGCTGAGTGTCCTCTTCGCGCCGGGCAACCTCACGCTGCCCTCCGCCAGCCTGCCCCGCTGGCTGGGCAAAGACGACGGCCGCGGCCCGATCCTGTCACGGTCCTATCGCAGCCTGACCGACGACCCGAAACTGATCGCGTTCCTCCGCGAGCATCGCGGTAGTGCACGTTTTCTTGCAGCCACGCCGACGGCCCTGCTGGCGGCGCCGCTGATCATCCGGACCGGCGAGCCGGTGCTGCCCTTCGGCGGCTATCTCGGCAACGATCCGATCATGTCGGTCGAGGACTTCGCCTCCCGGGTCGAGCGCGGCGAGGTTCGCTACGTCCTGCTCGGCACGGCGCGACGCCCGGCCGACTTCGAGGCCTGGGTGATCGCCCGCGGCACACCCGTCGATTCGTCGCTCTGGCGGTCGCTGCCGCCGGAGCCGCGCCGCCTTCTCACGCTCTACGACCTGTCGCGGCCGCGGCAACGTTAATCGGCAGCCTTTAGTGCAGCAGCCGCCAGGATGGCCTGCTTGGCCCTCTCACCGGCGCGGCGGTTACGGCGCTTGATCCACCACATCAGGAAGCCCGTCACCGCGAACAGCGGGATGATCACGCCCGACACGAACACCAGGGCCTTGTAGAGGCCGCCGAGGCCGATGCCGTAATGCAGCGCACGCTGCCAGGCGATGATGCTCTCGCCGGTCGTCATGGTCCGGGGATCGAACACGTCGACCACCGCCTTGCGATAAGGATCGATGATCACCGTGATGATCGGCGCACCTTCTTCATGGCCCGGCCGGATCAGGCCGACCCGCATGGCCTGGTCGGGCCGGATCGAGAGGAAGGCGTTCAGGAACCGGGCGTCGGGCACACGTGACTTGGCAAGCTCGACGGCTTCGTCGACGCTCATGGGTGCCACGCCGCGCATCGGCTCGACGCGCGCCTGGAGCATCGCCGCGCGCATGTCGCGGCCCGGCCAGACGCTGTTCACGGCGGCCGAGATCTGCTGCGGAAAGGCGAGATAGACGCCGGTGAAGTTCACCAGCATGAAAAGCACGAGGCTCCAGATGCCGACGGCACCGTGCAGTTCGCGATTGAGGCGCAGGCCCTTGGCCTTGCGGCGAACCAGGAAGGCGGCCTTCCATTGGCCGGGCCGCGGCCACCAGAGATAGAGGCCCGAGCAGCCCAGCACCAGCAGCGCCACACCGAGCCAGCCCACCAGCTCGCGCCCCAGACCGCCGGCAATGAAAAGGTGGCCGTGCAGGTCGTGGAAGAAGCGTACCCAGCCCGTCATCGCCTGCTGCGTCTCCAGGACCTGCAGCGACACCGGATCGATCAGGATCTGCAGGCTGCCGGCAAAGGGACTTTGAGTCGGCACGCGGCCTTGCGCCTGGCCACCCGATTGAGGGGCACCGCCGGGCTGAGCCGCACCGCCCTGTTGCGGCGCACCGCCCTGCTGCCCGCGGAACTGCGGCCGCTCGTTGGCCATGCCGGGCCGCGACAGGCGGACGGCAGCCGGTTCGCCGGCTTCGATCGGCCAGCGAACGGCGATGGGCACGCGCCCCGGCTCGGTTGTCGCGGCCTTGGCCGCCTCGATCAGGTCGTTCGGCGAGCGCCATTCGCCGGCCGTCTTGACCGACGGTTCGCCCTGGCCCAGCAGATGCTCGATATCGTGGGCGTAGACCAGCACCGCGCCGGTCACGCCCATCATGACCAGGGGCAGCAGCAGGATCAGGCCGATCCAAAGATGGACCTGCTGCAGCCAGTAGCGAAAGGTGCGGCGTTGCGGCTTGGGTGCAGATGCCATGGCCCTATCCCGCACCCAGGGCCCGGGCGATCTGGTTGGTCACCAGGGCCGCCACATAAGCCAGGGTCAGCATGTAGAAGAAGGTGATCCACATCCACTTCCAGCCCCCGGTCTCGCGCCGGATCACGGCGAGCGTGGAGGCACACTGTGGGGCGAACACGTACCAGGCGAGGAAAGCGAGCGCCGTCGCGAGGCTCCACTGGCCGCTGAGCGCCTGGCCGATCTGTTCGGCCGCTTCCTCGCCGCCGCTGATGGCGTAGATAGTGCCCAGCGAGCCGACCGCGACTTCGCGCGCCGCCATGCCGGGGATCAGCGCGACGTTGATCTGCCAGTTGAAGCCGAGCGGCGCGGTCAGAGGCTGGATCGCCGAGCCGATCATCGCGGCAAAGCTGTAGTCGATGGCCGGGTCGGTGGCGCCTTCCGGCGGCTGCGGGAAAGACGCCAGCAGCCAGATCAGGATCATCATCGCCAGGATGGTGGTGCCGGCACGCTTGAGGAACGCCATCGCCCGCGTCCACAGGCCGATGGCGAGACTGCGGGCCTGCGGGATCTTGTAGTCGGGCAGCTCGAGCATGAACGGCTCGCCCGGCTTGCCTTGCCAGACCAGGCGCTTGACCACGAACGACACGGTGAGCGCGCCGGCAATGCCCACGGCATAGAGGCCGAACATCACCAGCCCCTGCAGGCCGACGAAACCCCAGACCTCGCGGTCGGGAATGAACGCGCCGATGATCAGCGTGTAGACCGGAATGCGCGCGGAACACGTCATCAGCGGCGCCACCAGGATGGTGGTCAGCCGGTCCCGCCGATCGTCGATCACGCGCGTCGACATGATGCCCGGAATGGCGCAGGCGAAGGACGACAGCAGCGGGATGAAGGCGCGGCCATGCAGGCCGGCGCCGCCCATGATGCGATCCATCAGGAACGCCGCGCGGGCCATGTAGCCCAGATCCTCGAGAACGAGGATGAAGAAGAAGAGGATTACGATCTGCGGCAGGAACACGATCACGGCACCGACGCCGCCGATCAGCCCGTCCTTCAGGAAGCTCTTCGCAAGATCTGGAAGAGGCAGCTGCTCGACCAGACCGCCCAGCCAATGGAAGCCCGCCTCGATGGCGTCCATCCCGGGTTGCGCCCAGGCGAACACGGCCTGGAACATCACGAACAGGATCGCGAGCAGGATCACGAGGCCGAGGACCGGATGCAGCAGCACCTTGTCGACGCGCGCCGTCAGGCTGTCGGGATTGCCGGGACCGCGGACGGCCGCCGCCAGGAGGCGATCGGCCTCGCGCTGGGCGCCGCGCAGGGCGCCGGCATCGGGAGCCTGCCATTCGGCAGCGCCGACGGCGGCCTGCCGGACGATCTGGCGATCGATCTCGGCCAGCAACGCATCGGTGCCGCCGCGACGCACGGCGATCGAACTCACGACCGGCACACCGAGCTCGCGCGACAGCCGATCGGTGTCGATCTCGATGCCGCGACGACGCGCAATGTCCATCATGTTGAGCGACAGCATGACCGGACGGCCGACCTGCTTCAGCTCGAGCGCGAGACGAAGCGCCAGCCGCAGGTTGGAGGCGTCACCGACACAGACGATGAGGTCAGGCGCCACATCCTTCTGCGCCCGTCCCAGCACGACGTCGCGGGTGATCTCCTCGTCGGGCGACCTCGCCCGCAACGAGTAGGTGCCGGGCAGGTCGACGATGCACACGGTCCGTCCCGCCGGCGTGACGAGCGGACCGACCTTCTTTTCGATCGTGACGCCCGGATAGTTCGCGACTTTCTGGCGGCTGCCCGTCAGCGCATTGAACAGCGCCGTCTTGCCGCAATTGGGATTGCCGACCAGCGCGACGACAGGCGACACGACGGGGGGCGACGCGAGCGCGGATGACGCATCGGACAAACTCAGCTCTCCGTACTCACGAGGATGGCCATCGCTTCGCGGCGGCGCAGACCGATCGTTGTCTGGGCGATGCGCACGGCGATCGGATCGCCGCCGAAAAGACCTTGGTGCAACAGCTCAACGGCCGCGCCTTCGACGAAGCCGAGTTCGATCAGGCGACGTTCGAGTTCGCCTGCAGGCAGACCGGCGCCGCCGCGTTTCGCATCGATCGCCTGTATGCGACCGCGAAAGCCCACGCGGGCGTCGCCAAGTGCTATGGTGGGTCGAGTGTTCATTGCGAGTAAGTCGTAATAGCACTGAAGAAGTCGGGTCGCTAGTTGGAGGTACAAGCATGGCAAACATCGTTCTGGCGCATGGCGCCTGGTCGGCGGCATGGGCATGGAAAAAGATGCGCCCCCTGCTCCGCGCCGCCGGACACGAGTTCTTTTCGCCGACCTACACCGGCCTCGGCGCCCGCGCCCACCTCGCCACCCCCGACGTCGATCTTTCGACCCACATCCAGGACGTGGTGGCGGAGATCGAAATCGAAGACCTCAACGACATCGTCCTGCTTGGCCACTCCTACGGCGGCATGGTCGCGACCGGCGTGGCGGACAGGGTGCGGCCACGAATTGCACGCATTGTGTATCTCGACGCCTTCGTGCCGAAGGACGGCCAGAGCCTATTCGACCTCGTCGGCCCCAAGGCCGAGGGCAACATGCGCAAGGGCGCCGAGAAGGACGGCGACGGCTGGAAGCTCACCGTCAATCCGATGCCGCCCGACACGGCCCCTGAAGATAGCGCCTGGGCAAGCCCGCGCCGACGCCCCCAGCCGATCAAGACCTTCGCGCAGAAGATCAAGCTCGAGTCCAAGGAGGCGGCCCCGCCGCGGCACTTCATCTACGCCAAGCGCAACATGCCGGGAGACGCCTTCCGTCAGTTCGCCGAGCGCGCGCAGAGCGAGGCCGGCTGGACCTGCGACGAAATGGATGCCAGCCACAATCCGCACATCACCTGCCCGCAGGAACTGATGGCGCTTTTGACCAAGATCCTGAAGTCGTAGCGGAGCCGCACCATGAGTACCGATCTCGCCTATTCGATCCTGCGCCAGCTCGGTCGCGAGAAACGGGGCGACGATCGGCTCACGATCACCGGCCGTGACGATCCGGTCTTCGTCACGCCCTGGCGGATCGGCAATGCCGGCAGCGCCGCACTCGGCGCCATCGGCCTTGCCGTCTCCGACCTGTGGCGGCTGCGAACCGGCGCGCCGCAGACGGTGAGCGTCGACAGCCATGCCGCCGCGGCATCGCTGCGATCGAACACCTATGTCCTGCGCGATGGCCAGAAGCCGGTCTCCTGGGACCCGCTGACCGGCCACTACCCGACGCGCGACGGCCGGCACATGTTCATCCATACCAACCATCCGCATCATCGCGCCGGGGCCCTGCGCATCGCCGGCGCCAAGGGCGAGACCCGCGAGGCGCTGGCCGAAGCCGTCGCCGGCTGGGAGGGCCTGGCGATCGAAGAGGCGATCGCGGCCGGTGGCTGCGTCGGTGGCCTGACCCGCAGCCGCGAGGAATGGAACGCCCATCCGCACGGCATCGCCGTCGCGAAACTGCCGCTGATCGACATCGTGAAGATCGGCGATGCGCCGGCCGAGCCCCTGCCGAAGGGCGATCGGCCGCTCGCCGGTGTGCGCGCCTTCGACCTGACTCGTGTCCTGGCCGGCCCGACCAGCGGCCGCATACTGGCAGAGAACGGCGCCGACGTGCTGCATGTCGCGGCGCCCCATTTGCCGTACCAGAGCGAGCTGCTGATGGACACAGGCCACGGCAAGCGGTGCGCCTGGATCGACCTCACGACGCCGGCCGGCGTCGAAACCATGAAGGTCTTGCTGAAAGAGGCCGACATCTTCACGCAGGGCTATCGCCCGGGGACGTTGGCCGGTCGCGGCTTCTCGCCGGAAGCGGTGGCGGCGCTGCGGCCGGGTATCGTCTGCGTCAGCCTCTGCGCCTACGGTCACGAAGGCCCCTGGGCGTCGCGGCGCGGCTTCGACTCGATCGTGCAGAACGTCACGGGGCTTGCCGCCACCCAGAGCTCGCTCGACAAGCCGCGCAACATGCCGGTGCAGGCGCTCGATTACATTGCCGGCTATCTCGGCGCACTGGGCGCGATGGTCGCCCTGGCGCGCCGGGTCGAGCAGGGCGGCTCCTGGCTGGTACGCGTCTCGCTCGTCCAGGTCGCGCACTGGCTGGCCAGCCTCGGCACCGTCGACGCGACGAAAGGGGTGGCCGAACTGCCCGAGAACGAGCTGCTGCCGCTGCTGACCGAAAGCCCCGGTCCCTTCGGTCGCCTGCGTCACCTCAAGCCCGTCGTCCAGCTCGGCACGACGCCGGCCTATTTCGCCAAGCCGGCCGAGCCTCTCGGCAGCTCACCGGCGCGGTGGACTTGACTGTGGCGGGCTTGAATTAGCTAACTCTGGTTCATGCCAACCTTCACGATCCATGCTGCCAAGGCGAATCTGTCCAAGCTGGTCGCCCGCGCCGAAGCCGGCGAGGAGATCGTGCTCGCGCGTGGCAACGAAGCGGTCGCTAGAATTGTCCCTGTTGCGCCTAAGCCCAAGCGCAAGTTTGGACGACTGAAAGGCAAAGGTTCGGTCGGCTCAGCTTTCTTCGAGCCGCTGCCGGAGGAAGAATTGAAATTCTCGGAATAGCGATGTGGCGACTCCTCGATACGCCACGCTCGACGAGCAGGCGACATGGCAGGTCATCATCGCGATCCCTTCGATCGCATGCTGATCGCCCAGGCAATGATCGAGGAACTCGTCCTCGTCTCAAACGAACGCGCTTTCGACGTCTACGGCGTCAGACGCCTGTGGTAGGCGGGACCGACCCAGCAGAGCGACCGAACAAGGCGAGACAACGCTCCTCTGCCAGGCGCAACCCTTCATCGCTGAAGACGACGGACTTTGCCTTGCCACGCGGCTGGGAGATCAATCCCTTCTCGTGCAGGCGATTCATCGCCTGCCAGTCGAACCCTTTCCACGCCCGATACTCGCTATGAAGGCCGAGATACAACAAAGCCAGCACCGCATCGTCGATGCGATCCTCGTCGAGATCCATGGCGAATATCCTTCCCTTGTCATAGACAGGAAGCGATAGGAGTCGCTTACATGCACATCATCACGACCGAAGCGCAACTCGAAGCGATCTACGGCAAGCCGGTCGAGGCCGCGACCGTGAAGGAAGTGAACTGGATCACGCCGCATTATCGCGCCTATATCGAAGCCTCACCTTATGTTGCGCTGGCGACGTCAGGGCCCGAAGGGCTCGACTGCTCGCCGCGCGGCGACAGCCCGGGTTTCGTGCGCGTGCACGATGAGAAGACCCTCATGATGCCCGACCGGCGCGGCAACAACCGGATCGATTCGCTGCGCAACATCGTGCGCGACCCGCGTGTGGCGCTGCTGTTCATGATCCCCGGCATGGGCAATACCCTGCGCGTGAACGGCCGCGCCCATCTCAGCATCGAGCCCGCCCTGCTCGGCTCCTTCGCTGTCGAAGAGAAGGCACCGCGGTCGGTCACGGTGATCGAGGTCGACGCCGTCTATTTCCAGTGCGCCCGCGCCCTGGTGCGTTCCGACCTTTGGAACCCCGCGCACCATGTCGATCCCAAGTCCCTGCCCAGCGCCGGCCAGATCCTGGCCGCACTCAGCCAGGACCGGGTCGGCGGCGAAAAGTACGACCGTGAATGGCCGGGCCGTGCCGCGGCCACGATGTGGTGATCCGCGAGAGGAAACCGGCCGACGACGAGGCGATCCGCCGCCTGAACGACGCGGCTTTCGGCGGCCCGATCGAGTCGAAGATCGTCGAGGCATTGCGCCTGAGCCGGCTGGCCGCCGTCGAGCTGGTGGCCGTCGAGGCCGATGAGATCGTGGGCCATATCCTGTTCAGCGCCCTCAAGGTCACCTTCGGCGAGGAGCTCATGCCGACCCTCGCTTTGGCGCCCATGGCCGTCTCGCCGGCCCACCAGCGTCGAGGCATCGGCGGCGAGCTCGTCCAGAGCGGTCTCGCCCTCGCCCGTCAACGCGAATGGTGGGCCGTGATCGTTCTCGGCCACCCGGACTACTATCCCCGTTTCGGCTTTTCCGCGGCGCTCGCCCGACCGCTTGCCGCGCCCTACTCCGGCGAGGCCTTCATGGCGCTGGAACTGGTACCGGGCGCCCTGTCTGGCACCGGCGGCAAGGTGGTCTATCCGGCCGCCTTCGAGATCGACGCTTGAGCAGCGGCCCTTAAGCCGCCGCTCGCGCAATCGACGGCGCTTCGAGCGCTTCGATGAAGCGCCGGCAATAGGTCTCCGCCGTCGTGCGCATCACCTTCTCCTTCAGGATGAGGTGACGCTCCTTGCGTTCGGATGGCGGCATCGCGAGCGCCATGTGCATGGCGTCGGCGATGGCGTCGGGATCGAACGGATTGACGATCAGCGCTTCCGTGAGATCCTGGGCGGCGCCTGCGAACTGCGACAGGACCAGCACTCCCGGATCTTCGTCGGATTGGGCGGCAATGAATTCCTTGGCCACGAGGTTCATGCCATCGCGCAACGGCGTCACCACGCCGATACGGCCGATGCGGTAGAGGCCGGCCAGGGTGGCGCGCGGCGCGGCACGCGTCGAGTAGCGCAACGGCGTCCAGTCGAAATCGGAGTGCCGACCGTTGATGCGGCCCGCCAACCGATCGAGTTCGATGCGCAGCTTGCGATATTCGTCGACCTCCTCGCGCGATCGCGGGCAGATCTGCAGAAAGTGGATCTGGCGCTTGTGCTCGGGATGCTTCTCCAGCAACCGGCCGAAGGCCTCGAACCGATGGGGCAATCCCTTGGAATAGTCCATGCGGTCGACGCCGATCGCCAGGGCCCGCCCCGACAGGCTGCCCGCCACGCGCTGCACCAGCTTCTCACCCGCCGCGCGCTCCGCCTCCTGGGCAAAGCCGGCGGCATCGATTCCGATCGGATCGGCGAAGGCGCGCAGCCTTCGGCCATTCAGCCTTATCCATTCGCCTTCGACGGCTGCTCCCAGCATACGCTGCGCACAGTCGCGGAAATCGCGCGCGTGCTCCTCGGTCTGGAAGCCGACGAGATCGTAGGCACAGAGGTCGGCCACCAGGTCGCGCGCCACCGGCATCGCTTCCAGCATCGACGGCGGAACGAACGGCACGTGCAGGAAGAAGCCCAATCGACCGTTGAATCCCTGCTCGCGCAGAAGACGGGCAAAGGGAATGAGGTGGTAGTCGTGCGCCCAGACCGTATCGTCCTGCTGCAGGATCGATGCCAGCGACCGCGCGAAGGTGCGATTGACCTCGAGGTAGCCGTCGTAGTCCTCGCGACGGAAATGCATCAGGCCCAGCCTGAAATGCAGCAGCGGCCACAAGGCACCGTTGGCGAAGCCGACATAGAAGCCGCGATGCGCCTCGGCCGTGATATCGACCGTCGCATAGGTGACGCCACGTGCCTCGACGATGGCCGGTTGCAGCGACGGTTCGGCCGACAGCCGGCCGCTCCAGCCGAACCACATCGTACCGGGCGTGAGCAGATCGCGCAGCGCGACCGCGAGGCCGCCGGCCGAGGCGCCACGTGCCTTGGGAATGGGAACGCGATTCGAAACGATTACGAGGCGTGCCATAGGCCCTCCTCCCAGCTCCTCGAGAGCCGCATTGCCGACAGGATCAGGCCGACCTGTGAGTAGGTTTGCGGGAAATTGCCCCACAGCTCGCCGGTGCGTGGATCGACGTCCTCCGACAGGAGTCCGACGTGGTTGCGACGAGACAGCAGGTTGTTGAACAGTTCCAGCGCTTCCTCGCGCCGTCCGACGCTGGCCAGGGCGTCGATGTACCAGAAGGTGCAGAGCAGGAAGGCGTTGGAGGGCTGGCCGAAATCGTCGGCCTCGACGTAGCGCATCAGGAAGCCGTTTCGCATCAGCTTGCGGCTCACCATGTCCAAGGTGGCGTGAAAGCGCGGATCGTCGGACCGCACCAGGCCGATCTCCGGAAACACCAGGCTCGACGCATCCGCCATGTCGCGGTCGAGAACGCCGGAAATCCAGCCCTCCTGCGTCGTCGCGCGCTGCAGGATCTCCTGGCGCAGGACGCCGGCCTTGGCCAGCCATTCGCGCGACTCGGCATCGAGGCCGACGCGGCGGGCGATCAGGCCGAGCCGATGCTGAGCCGCCCAGCACATCGCCGCCGAGAAGGTATGGACCTCTTCGCGTTCGCGATATTCCCAGAGTCCTGCGTCCGGCGTCAGGGCGGCACGATGGGCTTCGTTGCCGACCGCGCAGAGCTGACGATAGAGTTCGACATCGCCCTGGCGCGGCAGGCGCTCGTCCCAGAACATCTGGGCAGCCGTCAGCACCATCGAGCCGTAGACGTCGTTCTGGCGCTGCCCCACGGCGGCATTGCCGATGCGCACCGGCCCGTAGCCGCGGTAGCCCGGCAGGCTGTCGATCAGCCGTTCCGTCGTGTCGGTGCCGGGAGCGATAGGGAAGAGAGGCGCCACGTTGTGCACCTCATCGCGCGAGCTGCCGGCCTCGACCACGTCGACGATGAAGCGCACGTAACTTTCCATGGTGCGCGTCGCCGACAGCCGGTTGAGCGCCGTCACGGTGAAGAAGGCGTCGCGCAGCCAGGTGAAGCGATAGTCCCAGTTGCGCACCGTGCCGGCCGCCTCAGGCACCGAGGTCGTGAGCGCCGCCAACACCGCGCCGGTATCCTCGTAGCTGCAGAGCTTGAGTGTGATCGCCGCGCGGATCACCGCAACCTGCCAGTCGAACGGGATGTTGAGGTCGCGCACCCAGGTCTGCCAATAAACCTCGGTCTCGCCGAGGAACGAACGCCCCAGGCCGTCGACATTCTCGGGGATGCTCTCGTCGGCACCGACGATCAGCGTCACCGGCCGGTCGAGCGAGAACTCGGTCTCGTGCAACACGTAGTTCAAAGAGGCATCGGTGGTCAGGCGCAGCACCGAGACGTCGCCGTAGTAGCGTACGTGATTGCTGCCGACCGTGACCTGCGCCTTCTGGGCGCCGTAGTTGAAGCTCGGGCGCAGCCGCAGGGTGACCCTCGGGCGGCCGGCGATCGGTTCGAGCCGGCGGATCAGCATCGGCGGGCGGAACATGCGCCCGAAACGGCGGAAGCGCGGCGCGAAGTCCAGAATGCGCATCGAGCCGCCGGCGCCTTCGATGGTGGTCTCGAGGATGGCGGTGTTGGGCAGGTAGCGCTGGCGGCTCTCCTTGGCACCCTCGACCGCCGCTTCCATGAAGCCGGATTGCGGATCGGTGCCGCCCAGCAGCGCATTGAATACCGGGTCGCCATCGAGCCGGCCCAACCCGTGCCACACGTGGCGGCCATTGCGGTCGATCAGGCTCGCGATCGAGCAGTTCCCGATGACACCGAGATCGAGGCTGCTCATGCCGATGCTCCTGCCGTTTGCTGCTGGGCCGACGAAGGCCCGGCCAGCCGTTCGGCATTTTCGGCAAGCCAGCCGCGCACCACGGCTGGATCACCCTTGAAGACCTCGGCCACGCGCAAGCCTTCGCCGCCATGGTGGCGCGCCGCGCTCATGCCGGCTTCGTCGGTGAAATCGTCCCCGATGAAGATCGGGCGGCGCCCGATAAACGGAGAGGTCGCCATGAACTGCTCGACGGCAAGTCCTTTCGATGTCGCGCGCGGCCCGATCTCGACGGCCTCGCGCGCCGGAATGAGCCGAAAGCCGGGATGATCGTCCGGCACCAGCGCGCGCACGGCGGTCCACACCTCGTCGTGACGCTCGGGCGCCAGACGATAGTGCACGGCACAGCCGTGCGGCTTGGGCTCGACGAGAATTCCGGGCCAACGCTCGGTCAGCGTCTTCAGCGACTCGCGCCAGGCCAACGGCACGGCAAGGCCGGCCGGCATCTCCTGGACCGTGCCGTCATCGAACCGTAACGACACACCATGCTCGCCCGCGGCAGCGCTTCTGAAGGGCCTCAGGAGCTGATCGATATTGGCCAGCGAACGGCCGCTCACGATCGCCAGCGCCCCACCGAGCAAGACACGAAGATGATCGAGCAATGCCGGGAGCGATGGCGGCACCACGACCGTCTCAGGCGTCGCCGCGATCTCAAGCAGCGTGCCATCGAGGTCGAGGAACAATGCAGTCATGCGGTCGAAATCAGGTGCCATCAAAACCCCTTGCGCCGTTTGTCTCTTGGGGGCGCGAGGGCCGTCGACCACTGCACGCCGCGTTCGGGGGCCGTCCCGAGCGAGCGACCGCGCCTTACGCGCGGGAACCCAACGTCTCGGTAGGGCAACAGTTCCCGAGAAAGGCGCTATGGTGTGGCGAGATTGTGGCGAATATCCGAAGCAGGCGGCTGGAAAGATGGTTACCGAAGTGTTCCCATCTTCTGCCAGAACGGCTTGCCGCATTCGTAAGCCGCCGCGGCCGGCGAAATGCCGGCCTCGCGCAGGCTGCGCGCATCGAGCTCCGCCAGATAACGCCGCGCCGCGATGCGCCCCCGCCAGACGACGAACATCTCGGCCATGCGCTGAGCCAGTGTCAGGCGCGGCGCGGCCGGTGTCGCGAGGCGGTGCGGCTCGTGAACGAAGCTGTTGCGGGACTGGACGCTCATCTGAACCCTCCTTGGGTCTGATGAGGCGAAGATGAGCCGCGCAACCCCCTCTCTCAATTACATGGCAGGTAATGAGAAAGGCGGGCTAGTCTATGTTGAGCCAAGTGCTGGAGACCTGCATGCTTCCGTGTCAACGCGCCCTGTTCGACATTCCACGCGACGTCTGTTTCATGAATGCCGCGTCGTGGAGCCCCCTGCCCATCGCGGTACAGGAAGCGGGACGCGCTGCCGTCGGTCACAAAGGCCAGCCCTGGAAGCTCTCGAGTACCTTCCAGAGCGACCAGTACGAACGAGCCCGCAAGGCCGCGGCCGCGCTGATCGGCGCCGATCCGGCCGACGTCGCCCTGATCCCGTCGGTGGGTTACGGCGTGTCGACGGCCGGCAAGGTGATGCCGATCGCCCGCGGCAGCCGCGTGCTGGTGCTGCAGGACGACCACACTTCGCCGGTCCTGGAATGGATGAGTCGCGCCGACGCGGCGGGCTTCACCGTCGAAACGGTGAAGCAGCCGACCGACGGGGATTGGACTTCCGCCGTGCTCGAAGCGATCGAGCTCCCCGGTGCTGCGCCACTTGCACTGGTGTCGATCTCCTCCGTGCATTGGTCCGATGGCGGCGCGCTCGACATGCCGCGGATCGCAGCCGCCGCCAAGGCGAGAGGCGCCGCGCTGCTGGTCGATGCGACACACGATGTCGGCATCCGCCGCATCGACGTGAAAGCGCTCGACCCCGACTTCCTGATCTTCCCGACCTACAAGTGGGTGCTGGGTCCCTATGGCCGCGCCTTCATGTATGTCGCCAAGCGCCATCAGAACGGTGTGCCGCTGGAGCAGACGGCGCCGGCGCGCAAGGCCGTCGCCGCCGAAGACACGATCTACTTCCGCGACCTCGCCTATGCCGAGGGCGCGCGGCGCTACGACATGGGCGAGCGCGACCATTTCATTTCCATGGAGATGGCGGCCGTCGGCATGGAAATGATGGCGTCATGGGGCAACGGGCCGATCCAGGCCCGTCTCACCATGCTCACCGACCGCCTGGCCGACGGTCTCGCCAATACCGGCGTGCGGGTGATCGACAAGGTGCTGCGCGCACCGCACGTGCTCAGCCTCCAGTTCCCCAAAGGCATGGCACCCGACCTGCCGAAGAAGCTCGCCGCCGAGAACGTCTATGCCGCCCCGCGGCTCGGCCGTCTCAGGATCAGCCCGCACGTCTACAACGACGAGCAGGACGTCGATCGCTTCGTCGAGGTGTTCCGGAAAGTGGCGCTCTGATCAGAGGTGTCGTGTCTCCACAGGCGGCCTGGACCAGTCGTTGTTCCGTCCATCCTGAAAGACGATCTCGCGGGCCGCGAATTCCTGCGGCGCGTCGCCGTCGAGGCAGGCCACGTTGACACCGTAGAAGACACCACCCAGCGCTTCCAGGGTGCCGCGACCGAACGGCTTGATGCCGCACTTCCGGCAGAAGCAATGATGGATGATGCCGTTGCCGAACCGGTACTCGGTCAGCATGTCGGCGCCCTGCAGGAGGCGAAAGGCCTCCTTTCTTGCGATCGTCTTCCAGAACCGGCCCTTGGCGCAGATCGAGCAGTCGCATCGGCTGGTTTCGGCATCCGGCTCGAGATCGCATTCGAAACGGACGGCGCCGCAATGACAGCCGCCTTGATAGGTTTTCGCCATATGGTTCGGCCTTCCGCTCATAGTTAACTTAATGGTTAAGTGTTGATGTAATAGCCGCCGCCTGTCAAGCTCACGGCGGGGAGCAAGAGGGGTTGGTATGCGTAGTACCCGTAGACAGTTGATGGCCGCGGCGCTCGCGGCGCCGTTCGTCGCGCGCACGGCGGCGGCTCAGGGCAAATATCCCGAGCGACCGATCCGTATCATCGTCCCCTTTCCGCCTGGCGGCGGCGTCGATCTGACGGCGCGGCTGATGATGGAGCCGCTGTCGAAGGAACTCGGCCAGACGATCGTCGTCGAGAACAAGGGCGGCGCCGGCGGCATCATCGGTGTCGAGGCGATGTCGCACAGCCCGCCCGACGGCTACACGCTGTCGCTGACCGGCGCCGGCACCCTGACCGCTGGCCCGCATCTGCGCACCAAGATGCCCTACGATGCCATGAAGCTCGCGCATGTCACGCGGCTGGTGCGCATGCCGTTCATCGTCGCGGTGAAGAACGACCTCGCGGCAAAGACGCTGCCCGAATTCATGGAGCTGGCCAAACGCCAGGAGCTGCGCTGGGCCTCGGGCGGCATCGGCACCAGCCAGCATCTTGCGGGCGAGCTCTTCACCCAGATGTCCGGTCTCAAGATGGTGCACGTGCCCTATCGCGGCACGGGTCCCGCCTTGAACGATCTGTCGGCAGGCATCGTCGATGCCTATTTCGGCGATCCCGCGACGCTGGGCCTGATCAGAAGCGGCAAGGCCCGCGCCATGGCGGTGACCTCGCCCGAACGCTGGCCCGTCCTGCCGGACACGCCCGCCATGGCTGAAGCGGTGAAAGGCTATGCCGCGGAGAATTGGTACGGCCTCGCCGCGCCCGCCGGCACGCCGCAAGCGATCGTCGACCGGCTGAATGCCGCGGTTGCCAAGGTGCTGGCCGAGCCCGACGTGAAGAAGAAATACGACGAGAACGGCCTCACCCCTGCCGTGCTCTCCCCGGCCGACTACCTGGCCTTCCTCCAGCGCGACTCCGTCATGTGGGGCGACGTGGTGCGCAAGGGCAACATCAAGCTCGACGAATAATGTCTGCGCGTCTGGCCGTCGATATCGGCGGCACTTTCACCGATGTCGTGCTGGAAATCGGCCAGGGAGCCGACACGACAGCCCACGCCACCAAGGTCCTGACCACGCCCGACGCGCCCGAACGCGCCGTGCTGGACGGCGTGCGATCCATCCTGGCCGAGGCGAAATGCCGGCCAGGCGACGTCACGCTGGTCGTGCACGGCACGACCTTGGCCACCAACGCCCTGATCGAACGCAAGGGCGCGCGGACGGCCCTGGTCACGACGGCAGGCTTCCGCGATTCGCTCGAGATGGCCTGGGAGCATCGCTTCGAGCAGTACGACATCTACATGGAGCGGCCCGAGCCGCTGGTGTCGCGCGACCTGCGCTTCGGCGTCCCCGAAAGGATCGCCGCCGACGGCGCGGTGCTGCTGCCGATCGACGAGCCGGCCGTGCGCGCCATCGCCGCCGACCTTCGCCGCCAGAAGATCGAAGCCGTCGCCGTCTGCTTCCTGCACAGCTTCACCAACGAGACGCACGAGCGTCGCGCCGGCGCGATCCTGGCGGAGGAATTGCCCGGTGTGGCGATCTCGCTCTCCTGCGAGGTCTGCCCCGAGATCCGCGAGTACGAGCGCACCTCGACCACGATCGCCAATGCCTATGTCCTGCCGCGCATGGCCGGCTATCTCGGCCAGCTCGAGGCCGACCTGAAACACGAAGGCATCGCGGCGCCGCTGCTGCTCATGATGTCCTCGGGCGGCATCACCACCGTCGAGACGGCGCGGCGCTACCCCGTGCGGCTGGTCGAATCGGGCCCGGCCGGCGGCGCGATCCTGGCCCGCACCGTCGCGGCGGAAAACGATGCCCGCAAGGCCGTCGCCTTCGACATGGGCGGCACCACGGCCAAGCTCACCCTGCTCGACGATCTCGACCTGCAGCGATCGCGGCAGTTCGAGGTCGCGCGCGCCTATCGCTTCGTGCAGGGCTCGGGCCTGCCGGTGCGCATCCCCGTCATCGAGCTGGTCGAGATCGGTGCCGGCGGCGGCTCGATCGCCCGGCTGGATGCGCTCGGCCGCGTGCAGGTCGGCCCCGATTCCGCCGGCAGCGTGCCCGGGCCTGCGAGCTACGGCCGCGGCGGAACCGAACCCACGGTGACCGACGCCGACACCGCGCTGGGCCGCCTCGACCCCAAGCGCTTTGCCGGTGGCGCCATTCCGCTCCATCGCGACAAGGCCGAAGCCGCACTGCAATCGCTCGCCATCCCGCTCAAGACGGACGCTTCGGGGGCTGCCGCTGGCGTGGCGGAGATCGTCGACGAGACGATGGCCAGTGCCGCCCGTGTCCATGCCGTCGAGAACGGCAAGGACACCGCCGACCGCGACCTGATCGCCTTTGGTGGTGCCGCGCCGCTGCATGCCGCGCGGCTCGCCCGCAAGCTCGGCATGAAGCGCGTGATCGTACCGGTCGGCGCGGGCGTGGGCTCCGCCTTCGGCTTCCTGCGCGCGCCCATTGCCTATGAAGTGGTGCGCACCCGCCATCAGCGTCTCGACCTGTTCGATGCCAAGATGCTGAACGAGCTCTTTGCCGCCATGCGCAGCGAGGCCGAAGCCGTCGTGCGCCCCGCGGCGCCGGGCGAAAAGCTGGTCGAGCACCGCCATGCCTTCATGCGTTATCGCGGTCAGGGCCACGAGATCGCCGTGCCGCTGGCCAACGAGCCGTTCAGCCAGGACGCGGCGCGTGATCTGCGGCGGCGCTTCGAGGCCACTTACGAAACGGTATTCGGCCGCGCCATCCCCAAGCTCGAAGTCGAGGCGCTGACCTGGACGCTCTCGCTGGCGACCGATCGGCCGCTCCCTCGGCCGGCGCCGGCGGCAGAAGCCGTCGCGGCTCCCGCGCCAGCGGGACAGCGCGACGTCCTCGATCCCGCCAGCGGTGTGCGCGAGCAGGCGGCGATCTACGAACGCACGGCCTTGCGACCGGGCATGGCGCTCGACGGGCCGGCGCTGATCGTCGAGGATGGCACGACCACGGTCGTGCCCCGCGGCTTCACGGCCCGCCTCAACACCGTTGCCCAGATCGTCCTGGAGGACCGCGCCATGGAGAATCAATCATGAGCACGCCGTCGGACATTCGCCTGCAGGTGATGTGGAACCGTCTGCTCTCCGTCGTCGAGGAGCAGGCCCGGGCACTGGTCCGGACGGCATTCTCGACCAGTGCGCGCGAGGCCGGCGACATCTCCGCCGGCGTGTTCGATCTCGAAGGCCGCATGCTGGCGCAGGCCGTCACCGGCACGCCGGGCCACGTCAACTCGATGGCACGCAGCGTCATCCATTTCATCCGCGAGTTCCCGGTCGAGACCATGAAGCCGGGCGACGCCTATGTGACCAACGATCCCTGGAAGGGCACCGGCCATCTCTACGACATCGTGGTCACCTCGCCCGCCTTCCACGACGGCAAGCTGGTCGCGCTCTTCTCCTGCACCACGCACGTGGTCGATATCGGCGGCCTCGGCCAGTCGCCCGACGGCCGCCAGGTGTTCCACGAAGGCCTGTTCCTGCCGCTGCTGCCGCTGATGCGGGAGGGCCGGATCGACGAAAGCGTGATGCGCATTATCCGCGCCAATGTACGCGAGCCGGTCCAGGTGGAAGGCGATATCCACGCCCTGATCGGCTGCAACGTGATCGGCGAGAAGCGGCTGTCCAACATGATGGCCGAGCACGGCATTTCCGATCTCGACGAACTCGGCACCCATATCATCGACCGCAGCCGCGCCGGCATGGTTGCCGCGATCGCCAAGCTGCCGCGCGGCACCTGGAAGGGCCACATGCGCATCGATGGCTACGATGCGCCGATCGACCTGCACGCCGCCGTCACCATCCATGGCGACCACATCTCCGTCGACTATGCCGGGACATCGGGCTCGTCGATCTACGGCATCAACTCCCCCATGTGCTACACCGAGGCCTACACGGCCTTCGGCATCAAGTGCGTCGTGGCACCGACCATCCCCAACAATGCCGGCACGCTCGATTCGATCCTGGTGACGGCGCCGGAGAACACCATCGTCAACGCGCTGTTCCCGGCGGCCGTGAATGCGCGCAGCACCATCGGCCACATGCTGCCCGATGTCTGCTTCGATGCCCTGCACAAGGTGATTCCCGGCCGCGTTCCGGCCGAAGGCACCAGCAACCTCTGGAACCTGAAGCTCGGCGCCGGTCACGGCATGACGGGAACCATCGGCAACAGCCGTCCCTTCATGGTGACGACCTTCCATTCCGGCGGCGCGGGCGCGCGGCCCACGCTCGACGGCCTGTCGGCGACACCCTTCCCCTCCGGCGTGCGCAACGTGCCGGTCGAGATCACCGAGACCATCGCCCCCGTCGTCGTCTGGAAGAAGGAGTACCGACAGGATTCCGGCGGGGCGGGCACGCAGCGCGGCGGGCTCGGCCAGGTGATGGAGGTCGAGCACCGCGAAGGTGCGCCTTTCGGCATCTTCGCCACCTTCGAGCGAGTCAAGTATCCCGCCCGCGGCCGTGACGGCGGCCAGCCCGGTGGCAACGGCCGGCTTTCCCTGGCTTCGGGCCAGGAACTGAAGGCCAAAGGTTTCCAGACCATTCCGGCCGGCGAGCGTCTCGTCGTCGAGATGCCCGGCGGCGGCGGCTTCGGCGATCCCCAAAAGCGCGACCGCGCGGCGGTGGCGCGCGACGTGAAGCTGGGGCTCGTCAGCCCGCAACAGGCAAAAGCCACATACGGCGTCGAAGGCGACTGAGATCGACTGACGTACGAGCGGCTGACAGAAAAATTTGTCCCTCAGGGCCGCATCGGCACGGTACTCTCAGCCAACAAGGCTTAGAGGAAACCCCAATGTGGCAGCCCAGCGAGCGCTACCCGGATCCCGCGGTGCGCGTGCTCGATCCGTCGTTCAACCAGTACCGCCTGGTGCTGGCGTCCGTCGAACGGCTCTATACCGGCTGCCGCTGGGCCGAGGGACCTGTCTATTTCGGTGACGGCCGCTACCTGCTGTGGAGCGACATTCCCAACAACCGCGTGCTGCGTTGGGACGAGGAGACCGGCAACGTCTCGATTTTTCGCAAGCCGTCCAACAATGCCAATGGACATACCCGCGACCGCCGCGGCCGACTGATCGCCTGCGAGCACGATGCCCGCCGGGTCGTGCGCTTCGAGTATGACGGCGCCATCACCGTCCTGGCCGACTCCCACAACGGCAAGCCGTTGAATTCGCCCAACGACGTCGTGGTCAAGTCGGACGGCTCGATCTGGTTCAGCGATCCGCTATTCGGCATCCTGGGCTACTACGAAGGCCACAAGGCGGAGAGCGAGAACAAGCCGGCCATCTACCGGCTCGACGCCACCACCGGCAAGCTCACCGTGATGGCGGACGACATTCCGGGCCCCAACGGCCTCGCCTTCTCGCCCGACGAGAAGAAGCTCTATGTCGTGGCGTCGCGCGCCGAGCCGCATCGCACCATCCTGAGCTACGACGTGCTGAACGACGGCAACGACACCAGGCTCGGCAAGGGCTCCGTCCTGATCGATGCCGGGCCCAGCGGATCGCCCGACGGCTTCCGTGTCGACGTCGACGGCAACCTGTGGTGCGGCTGGGGCATGGGGTCGCCCGAGCTCGACGGCGTGCGGGTCTTCAACCCGGCAGGCAAGCCGATCGGCCACATCGACCTGCCGGAGCGCTGCGCCAACCTTTGCTTCGGCGGTCGCCATCGCAACCGTCTGTTCATGGCGGCGAGCCATTCGCTCTACTCACTTTACGTCAATACCCAGGGCGTGCTGGGTGGCTAACCTGTTCGGGAGCGTCGGCTAGAGTCATGTCCGGAGTAGATTCGAGTTACGCCTGGTGGCGTCTCGTCGCCAGCGTCACCCTGAGCATGGTCGGCGGTGTCGGCATGTGGTGCCTGGTCGTCGCGTTGCCGTCCGTGCAGCAGGATCTCGGCGTCTCGCGCGCCGACATCTCCTTTGCCTATACCGTGAACACGCTGGGCTTCTTCGTCGGCGGCGTCGTGATGGGCAAGCTGGTCGACGCCCGCGGCATCGTGCTCACCGCGGTGCTGAGCGCCATCGGGCTCACGTTGGGCTTCGCGGCCGCCCCGGCCGGCTCCTTCACCACTTTCACCGCAGCCCAGGCCTTGATCGGTTTCAGCGGTGCGGCGACCTTCGCGCCGCTGGTCGCCGACGTCTCGCACTGGTTCGAGAAGCGCCGGGGCATGGCCGTCGCCATCGCGGCCTCCGGCAACTACCTCGCCGGCACGGTCTGGCCGCCGATCATCGAGGGCCTGATCCGCGACCACGGCTGGCGCGCCACCTATTGGGTCGCCGCCGGCGTGTGCATCCTGGTGATGATTCCGCTGGCCCTGGTGCTGCGGCGTCCGGCGCCCCTGCAGCATACGACCGGAAGCACGGCCGGCGCCGCGGCCCATTCGACGCGCTCGCTCGGCCTCTCGCCCAATGCCCTGCAGGCCGTGCTGGTCGTGGCGGGCATCGGCTGCTGCGTGGCGATGTCGATGCCGCAGGTCCATATCGTGGCCTACTGCGCCGATCTCGGCTACGGGGTGGCGCGCGGCGCGGAGATGCTGTCGCTCATGCTGGGCTTCGGCATCATCAGCCGCATCGCCTCGGGCTGGATCGCCGACCGGGTCGGCGGCATCAAGACCCTGCTGCTGGGGTCGACCCTGCAGTGCGTCGCGCTGGTCTTCTACCTGATCGACGATTCGCTGAATTCGCTCTACGTCGCCTCGGCCCTGTTCGGCCTGTTCCAGGGCGGCATCGTGCCCTCCTATGCCATCATCGTGCGCGAGTACTTCCCGCCGCAGGAGGCCGGGTTCCGCGTCGGGCTCGCCATTTCCTCCACCCTGGTCGGCATGGCGCTGGGCGGCTGGATGGGCGGCGTGCTGTTCGACATGACCGGCTCCTACCGCGCCGCCTTCATCAACGGGATCGCCTGGAACCTGCTGAACGGCGCCATCGCCTGGTGGCTGCTGTTCCGCCAGACCCGCCGCAACGTCTACGCCTGAAGGCCCAGCCATGCGCATCGTCGCCATCAAAGACATCGTCTCGCCGATCCGTTCCGACATCGCCAACGCCTATATCGACTTCAGCCAGATGACGGCGTCGGTCGTGGCGGTGGTCACCGACGTCAAGGTCGACGGCAAGCCGGTGGTCGGCTTCGGCTTCAACTCCAACGGCCGCTACGCCCAGCACGGCCTGCTCGGGGAGCGTTTCATCCCACGGCTCAACAAGGCCAAACCAGAAGCGCTGCTCGACGAGGAAGGCCTGATCGATCCGGCCAAATGCTGGGCCGCCATGATGGCCAACGAAAAGCCCGGCGGACATGGCGAACGGTCGGTCGCGGTCGGTGTCCTCGACATGGCCTTGTGGGATGCCGTCGCCAAGGCCAAGCGCGTGCCGCTCTGGAAGCTGCTCAGCGACCGCTACAACGGCGGCCAGGCCGACGACAGGGCCTGGGTCTATGCCGCCGGCGGTTACTACTATCCCGGCAAGGATCTCGACGGGCTGCAGGACGAGATGAAACACTATCTCGGCCTCGGTTACTCCTGCGTGAAGATGAAGGTGGGCGGCGTGCCGTTGGCCGACGATCTGAAGCGCATCGAGGCGGTGCTGAAGCTGGTCGGCGCCGGCGACAGGCTCGCGGTCGACGTCAACGGCAAGTTCGATCTGCCGACCGCCATCGAATTCGGCCGCGCCATCCAGGACATGGGGCTGCGCTGGTACGAAGAGCCGCTCGATCCGCTCGACTATCTGGCGCACGCCGCCCTTGCCACGCAGTACGCGCCGCCGCTGGCGACCGGCGAGAATCTCTTCTCCATGCAGGACGCGCGGAACCTGATCCGTCACGGCGGGCTGCGGCCCGACCGGGACATCCTGCAGTTCGATCCCGCCCTCTCCTACGGTCTCGTCGAGTATCTGCGCACGCTCGACATGCTGCGCGCCAACGGCTGGTCGCCGCGCCGCTGCGTGCCGCACGGCGGCCACCAGTTCGCCCTCAACATCGCCGTCGGCCTGCAATGCGGCGGCAACGAATCCTACCCGCAGGTATTCGCCCCGTTCGGCGGCTTCGCCGATGATTGTCCTGTGGTCGACGGCCGCGTGGCGATGCCCGATGCGCCGGGCATCGGCTTCGAGCGCAAGGCCGAACTCTGGTCGGTGATGAAGGAACTGCAGCCGGCCGCCTGATCGATCGACGATCGCTCAGGCGCGGAAATTGTCCCAACCGCCGCCGCCCTGCCAGCCGCTCGGCTTGTTGGTGTCGAGCGTGCAGCCGCCGACGGCGAGTCCCAACAAGGCGATCGTGCCGACCAGAAAGACTCGAATCCAGTTCATGCCGGCGACGATGGCACCCGCTTATTCGGGCTTCAACAGGCCCGACTTCACAAGTTCGCTAACGCTCGCTTCCTGATCCTTCATGTAGGCGGCGAACTCCGCCATCGTCGATGGCCGCGCCACGCCGCCCAGTTCCGCGATCTTGTCGGCGACGGCCTTTTCCCTGAGCGCGCCCGCGACGGCGCCGTTCAGCGTCTCGAGGATCGGCTTGGGCGTTTCCGCGCGCGCCAGGAGACCGGCCGTCGTGCCGCCGTCGAATGGCTTGCTGCCGATGTCCTTGAGCGACGGCATGTCGGGCAGCTGCGGGACCCGATCCGGACTCATCGCCAGCATGCCGACAAGCTTGCCCGACTTGATATGCGGCAGGGATGTCGTGAGCTGATCCATGTAGAAATCGATCTGGCCTGCCATCAGGTCGTTGAGGCCGGGGCCCGAGCCCTTGTAGGGAATGATGTTGAACTGCACGCCCTCGTTCACCTGCAGGCGCAGGATGGCGATGTGGTTGGTCGTGCCGTTGCCGGCATGGCCGATGCTGACCGTGCCCGGCTTCGCCTTGGCCTCGGCCAGGGCCGCCTTGATATCGGCGAAGCGGCCGCCGGGCTTGCCGACGAGAATCATCGGCACCGTGCTCAGCAGAGACACCGGCGCGAACAGCGGCACCATCGAGGGCTTGCCCGCCAGATAGGGTGCTACGAAGAGCACGCTGAAGCTGCCCATCACCACCGTGTAGCCGTCGGCCGGCGCATTGGCCGCCGCTTCCGCGCCGACGATGCCGCCCGCGCCGGGGCGATTGTCGACGATCACGGTCTGGCCGAGGCGGCGCCCCATCGCCTCGCCGACCAGCCGCGATGTGAGGTCGTAGTTGCCGCCGGCGGCGAAGGGCGCAATCCAGCGGATCGGCTTGCTGGGAAAATTCTGTGCCAGGGCCGACAGGCCCAGCGCCGGCAGACACGGCAAGGTCATCGCGCCGGCCAGCAGCCCACGCCGCGACAGGATCGTCATCTCGCTCCCTCCCCAAGATATCGGGCCCAAGACTTCGCACTCGAGATTTCGGGTCCGAGATTTTCCGCGCGTTTCGCGCGGCCCTTCAGACTGATTGCAATTTTTCCCGTCTCACGCCACATCGGAATGAGGTCCCCCCATCGAGGAGAGAAACCCGGATGCCAGAGCACCAGACACCGCTCATCGCCACCATTGCTGCGGGTCTGATGCTCGCCTTCATCTTCGGTCTCATCGCCCAGCGGTTGCGCGTTCAGCCCCTGGTAGGCTATCTGCTGGCCGGCGTCATGGTCGGCCCCTATACGCCGGGCTTTACTGCCGATCCGGGACTGGCGGCAGAGCTGGCGGAAATCGGCGTCATCCTGCTGATGTTCGGCGTCGGCCTTCACTTCTCCATGAAGGACCTGCTCTCCGTCGCACGCATCGCCGTGCCCGGCGCTATCGGCCAGATCGCCGTTGCAACCTTGATGGGCGCCGGGCTTTCCTGGGCGCTGGGCTGGTCGGCGCAAGCGGGCTTCGTCTTCGGCCTCACGCTCTCGGTCGCCAGCACCGTCGTGCTGATCCGCGCCCTGCAGGATCGTCACATTATCGATACCAATCGCGGCCGCATCGCGGTCGGCTGGCTGGTGGTCGAGGATCTCGCGATGGTGCTCGCCCTGGTGCTGCTGCCGGCGGTCGCCGTCGTCACCGCGGGCGATGGCAACGTGCCGGCATCCCGCATCGCCTTCTCCCTGCTGGTCACCCTGGCCAAGGTATCGATCTTCGTGGCGGTGATGCTGGTGGTCGGACGGCGAGTCATTCCCTGGCTGATGCACCACACGGCGCACACCGGGTCCCGCGAGCTCTTCCGCCTCGCCGTCTATGCCATCGCGCTGGGCGTCGCCTACGGCGCGGCGAAACTGTTCGGCGTGTCCTTCGCGCTGGGCGCCTTCTTCGCCGGCATGGTGCTGGGCGAAAGCGACCTCAGCCAGCAGGCCGCCGAGGAAGCGATCCCGCTGCGCGACGCCTTCGCCGTGCTGTTCTTCGTCTCGGTCGGCATGCTGCTCGATCCGAAGGTGTTCGTCGAAGCACCGTTCGCGGTGCTGGCCACGGTGGCAATCATCCTGGTCGGCAAGTCGGCGGCGGCCTACCTGATCGTGCGCGCCTTCCGCTATCCCATCGCAACAGCGCTCACCGTGTCGGCGAGCCTGGCGCAGATCGGCGAGTTCTCCTTCATCCTGATCGGCCATGGTATCGAGCTCAAGATGGTGCCGAAGGAAGCGCGCGACCTCGTCCTGGCCGGCGCCATCGTGTCGATCATGCTGAACCCGCTGGTCTTCACCCTGCTCGAGCGATGGGGGCGCGACAAGCAGACGGCCACGGCCGTGCCGGCCACCTCCAATACGCCGGCGGCGCCTGCCGCCGCCGAGCCAGAGGAAGAACTACCGACGCCGACCAGCCTGACCGGCCACGATGTCGTGGTGGGCTACGGCCGTGTCGGCTCCCTGGTCGGTGCGGGCCTTGCGCGCGACGCGGCAAAGTTCCTGGTGATCGAAGCCGGCGAGAGCGCGATCGCCAAGGCCCGCGGCGACGGCGCCGAAATCTGCCGCGGCAACGCCGCCGACCCTGCCGTCATCGCCGCGGCCAATCTCGCGGCGGCCCGTCGCCTCTTCGTCACCATCCCCGAACCTTTCGAGGCTGGCCAGGTCATCCAGCAGGCCCGCCTCGTCAATCCTTCCCTCGACATCCTGGCGCGCGCCCATTCCGACGCCGCCGTCGAGCATCTCGATCGGCTGGGCGCGAACCTCGTGGTGCTGGGCGAGACGGAAATCGCCCATCGCATGCTGGAGCGGCCAAGACCGGCAGAGACCGCTTCGGCAGGGCTGGCAGCAGAAGGACCGGCAGCAGGAGGACCGGCGGGGGTCGCGGCTTAGCCGGCCTGCTTGGCGCCCATCGTGCGCTGCAGGGCCGGCCGGGCGGCCAATCGCGCCGCGTAGTCGTCGAACACCTTCTCGCCCTTCAGCCCCGGGGCACCGAACATCATCGCCCAGCGGATCTCCGATCCGAGGTAGACATCGGCCGCACTGAAGGCCTCACCCAGCAGGTACGGGCCCTTCGCCAGCGCCGTCTTGAGCGTCGTCACGACGTCGTTGTAGTCGCCCCAGCCCACGGCCGCCTTGCGCGGCGGCGGTGGTCTTTTCATCATCTCGTCGAGCAGGGCAGGCTCGAAGCAGCCGGCGCCGAAGAACAGCCAGCGATAATAGGTGCCACGCGCCGGATCGCCGATCGCCGGCGCCAGCTTGGCCTGCGGGAAGGTATCGGCAAGGTAGGCGATGATTGCCGCCGTTTCGGTCACCACGGTGCCGCGATGCACGATGGTCGGCAGCTTGCCCATCGGGTTGAGCGCCAGGAAGGCCGGCGCCTTATGCTCGCCCTTCTCGAAATCGATCGGCACGATGCGATAGGGTGCGCCCACCTCTTCGAGCATCCAATGCGCCATCTGCGCCCGCGACTGCGGGTTGTGGTAGAAGACGATCTCGTCGGTCATCCGGGCCTCCGTGCGATGTCCGCACCATTGTATGTCGAGAGGGTCATGTTGCGATTCTGGTGGCTCGCCAGCCTTCTTTTAGTAAGTCCTGCCATGCCGGCAACCGCTCAGGCCCCGCCAGCCCTGGACTGTACCGGCCCGTTCGCCCGCACCGCCGACGAGAAGACCGTGGCCGAGGCTTTCGGAGCATCGCACGTGAGCCGGGCCGACATTCCGATCGGAGAAGGCTCGACCGAGCCCGGCACCGTCGTCTTCGCCGACGACAAGGAAAAGCGCATCGACATTCTGTGGCACGACCCAGCAGCCCGCGCTCGCCCCGCCGCGGTGATCGTCCGCAACGGCTCGACCTGGCGTGTCGCCCTGGCCGGCTCGCCGGGCCGATCGGTCGGGCTCGGCATGCCTCTGACGGAGGTCGAAGCCCTGAACGGCAAGCCGTTCGGCGTCAACGGCTTCGGCTGGGATGGTGGTGGTTTTGCCGGGACGTGGCACGACGGCGACCTGGCGCGTCCCGCTGGCGGCTGCACGCTGACCTTGCGCTTCGACCAGGCGGCGGACGCGCCGGCCGACGCCCTCGACAAGACCAACGGCGACATCGAACTCCTGTCATCCGATCCCATCCTGCGCCAGACGAAGCCTGTGGTGAGCGAGGTCGTCCTGGGCTGGCCGCAGTAGGATTGCCGATGCGCCAGGCGAGCGGAGAATTTCAGGCGATGTCGCCGGCCTGGATGCGCTTCACGCCGGCTTCGGCCATCTGCTTCCACGCCGCCGCCAATGAACCGTTGAGATCGATGGCGCGTGTAGCATCCTCGATGACGTAGGTCGTGAAGCCGAGCTTGCGGGCATCGAGCGCAGTCCAGGCCACACAGAAATCCGTGGCGAGCCCCGTCACGAAAACGGTGTCGATGCTGCGCGCCTTCAGGTAGGCGGCGAGGCCGGTCGCGGTCTTGCGATCGGCCTCCTCGAAGGCCGAGTAGCTGTCGACATCCCTGTGGAAGCCCTTGCGGATGATGAGCTGTGCGGTCGGCAGCTTCAGATCCTTGTGCAGGGCGGCATCCTCGCTGCCCTGCACGCAATGGTCGGGCCACAGGACCTGCGTGCCATAGGAAAGGCCGACCGTCTCGAACGGCTTCTTGCCGGCATGGGTGCTGGCGAAGGAAGCATGGCCCGGCGTGTGCCAGTCCTGGGTCACGACGATGTTCTGGAAGTGCGAGGCGAGCTTGTTGATCACCGGCACGACGTCGGCGCCGCCTTTCACCGGCAGTGTGCCGCCGTCCACGAAACAGTTCTGAACGTCGACGACGATCAGCGCGCTCCTGGCATCGGGCTTGATCGTCCCGGCAGCCCGGAGCGGCCGCCCCATGACGCCGACCAATCCCAACGCCATGATCGATTGCACGACACGTCGACGGGAGACGGAAGAGGCGCTGGCTCTCATGGCAACCCTCCAGGCTGGGAAGATCTCCAATCTATCCTCTTCCGGCGGCAAATAAAAAGGCGGCCCCCGAGGGCCGCCTTTTCATATCGGGTGTATCCCGTCCTTACTGAATGAGAATCTCGACGCGGCGGTTCTGCGGCTCGCGGACGTTCGGGCCAGTCTGGACCAGCAGGCCCTGCATGCCACGGCCGACGACCGAGATGGCCGTCGCCGGCACGCCTTCGCGCACCAGGGCGTCCTTCACGGCATTCGCACGACGCAGCGACAATGCCATGTTGTACTGCTCCGAACCCGTCGTATCCGTGTGGCCGGTCGCCGTGATGCGGGCATTGCCCTTCTGCTGATAGGCCTGGGCTGCCTGCTTGATGGTGTTCAGAGCCTGGACCGACAGGTTCGAGCGGTCCCAGTCGAAGAACACCATGTAGGACGGCGGCGCGACGGCCGGGGGCGGCGGCGCCGGCGGAGGCGGCGCCGAAGCGAACTTGTAGGTGACGCCGGCCAGCGCCATCAGGTTGTTGTTCGACCAGCTCACGTTGCCGAACGGCGTATTCACGCTCGGGCTTGTCGTGCCCATGTAGCGGCCTTCGATCATGAAGCGCAGCGATTCGTCGATATTGTAGGCGACGCCGAGGATCGCCTGATAAGCGAACTGCGTGCTGCCGAGCGAGCTGTTGCTGTCGATGAAGGCGATGCCGACACCGGCGCCGACATACGGCGTGATCACCGAGGTCGGCATGAAGTCATACAGCAGGTTGACCATCGCATTGAGCTGACCAACCTTGCCGTTGATGGCCGAGCCTGGGACGTTGGCGCTGGTCGGGATCTGGCCGTAGCCGACCTCGAGTTCGACGCGCGGGCCGACGAAGTCGTAACCCGCCTTGCCGCCGACTGCCCAACCCGTCCAGGTCGAAGCGTTCGCATTCGAACCTATGAACCAGGCGCCACCACCGCTGGCGCCAAGATAGAATCCTGGCTGAGCATTGATCTGCGCCTGAGCGGCGACCGGTGCGAGCATCGGCGTGATCGCAAGCAGTCCGAGTGAAATCAGCTTCTTCATCTGGACCTTCCCCGACGTTGAAAAGACGCGCGAAAGGGGAACGGGACCGGCCACGGTTTGGTTGCAATCCTGCCGCCAACGGCACACGAAATCCAAACCTGTGCCATTTGTGCCACAGTGGTGGCGCCGAGAAACGCCTCAGCGCTCAGCTCACCGCCCAACCGGCACGGGACGGTTGAGGCGGTCTGCCTCGTCAGGCGCGACGCGAGTCGAGGTTCGTCCCCTGCCAGACGCATCCCAGCTCGCCGCTCGTCACTTTGAGGACGCGCTCGCGGCCGTTGTTGACGAAGGTGAAGGTCATCGTGCTGTTGGCCACCTTGCCGGTCCCGCTGAACACGCCATCGGTCCCCTTGCGCAGGCTGACAGAGGTCGCCCCTGAAACCGTGGCCGTGGTTCGCCCCTCGGTGACCGACCAGGCCTTGATGAAATGGGCATTGCCGGTCGCGCAAGCCGGATGATTGCGGTAGGCCGGTTGCAGGGAGAACGGGATGCTCTGCGCGGCAAGCGGCGATGCGAAGCTGAGAAATGCAGCCGCAATGAAAATCGTCCCGCGCATCGTCGTTTCTGCCCCCTCGATCCGGCATCGGTGCGGATCGCACCATAGCCTGCCATGGCGCCGGCTGCGGACGCAACGCGAGGTGGGTTACTCGCTTACTTCTTTCCGAGCGGTGAGCCGATCGACCAGGTGTGACCGAACGGGTCCTTGAGCTGGCCGTAGCGGCTGCCCCAGAACGCGTCCTGGATCGGCATCGCCACTGTGGCGCCGGCCGCCACCGCGCGTGCCCACCATTTGTCGGCGTCGTCGACCTCGATATGGACGGTGACGCCACGTGGCGGTTCCTTGGCCATGCCGAACTCGGGAAAGACATCCCACATCATCACGTCGCTGCCGTTGATGCGGATATGGGCATGCATCAGCCGCTTGCCGTCCTCGTGATCGGCGCGGCTCAGCTCCTCGGCCGCAAATGCCTTCTTGTAGAAGTCGATCGCCGCCTTCGCACCGTCGATCGTGAGGCACGGCACGATGCCGTTCATCTGGCTCATGGGATCCTCCACGCTGTTGACGCATCAGGCCCTACCGGCCTATTTCTCATTCAAGTCTATACTTGAATGAGAAATAGGCCATGGCAAGTGCAGCCGTCCAGGAGATCTTCGCCGCCATCGCCGATCCCACGCGGCGACGGCTGCTCGAGCGCATCGGCACGAAGGAAGTGTCGGTTGCCGATCTGACGGCCGGTGCCGGCATGACCATGGCGGCCGTGTCGCTGCATCTGCAAGTGTTGCGCCGCGCCGGCCTGGTGCATCGCCGGATCGCCGGCCGCCAGCGGCTCTACCGGCTCGATCCACTGCCGCTGCGGTCGGTGTCCGACTGGACGGAGAAGCTCACGGGCTTCTGGAACCGACGGCTCGACCGCCTGCAGCGCCTGGCGGAGGAACACGATGCCGAAGCCGAATGACCACATAGATGGCCTGAGGCCCATCGATCTCAGGATCGAACGCCGAATCGCGGCGTCGATCGACAAGGTCTGGGCCTGCCTCACCACGCCCGACCTCATCGCCGACTGGTTCTTCGCCGTCGATTTCCGCCCCGAGATCGGCCACCGGTTCCGCATCGAAGGCGAGCCGGTCACCGGCTGGCGCGGCTGGACCGAGGTCGAAATCCTCGAGCTCGATCCGCCGCACTGCATGCTCTGGTCGTTCGATTGCACGGCCGAGGCGACGCCCTCGCGCGTGCGGTTCGAACTGGAGCAGCGCGAGGACCATGTACGGCTGGTCCTCACGCACGAGGGCTTCGTGCCGTCAAAGACGCGGCACCTGCTCGACGAAGGCTGGTCAGCCTACACGACGGCGCTAGAGGCCCTGGCCGCCCGCCACGGCGATCGTCTGCCCGGTGACCCAGGACGCGAACGGTGAGGCAAGGAACAGGGCGACATTGGCGACTTCTTCGGCGTGGCCCATGCGGCCGAACGGAATCGACGCCAGGGTACCGTTGTAGAGGGCCGGCGCCTCGGTCTTGCGCCGGTCCCAGACGCCGCCGGGGAACTCGATCGAACCGGGCGCGATGCAGTTCACCCGGATGCGGTCCTTGGCGTACATCGCGGCCTGGGTGGTCGTGTAGTGGATCACCGCCGCCTTGATGGCGCCGTAGGGCGGCTGGCGTGCCGCCGGATGATGCGCCGAAATCGAGGAGATGTTGACGACGCTGCCTTGCGACTGCCTGAGCGCCGGCAGCGCCTCTTGCGTGGCATGCACGATCGACAGCATGTCGACGGCGAGATTGGCCGTCCAGGCGGCATCGTCGTCGGCCGAGCCGAACGCCGAGGCGTTGTTGACGAGAAGATCGACGCCGCCCAGCGCCGCCATGGCATCGCGCACGTAGGCACGCACCGCGTCGCCCTTCGCCAGGTCGGCGCTGGCGGCATGGGCCTTGTGGCCGTGCTTGGCAAGCTCCGCCCGGGTTTCTTCCAGGGCCTTGGGATCGCGTGCGCAGATCGACACGTCGCCGCCGCACGCCGCAAAGCCCATCGCGATCGCCCTGCCGATGCCGCGGCTGCCGCCGCAGACGATCGCCTTCTTGCCGGTGAAATCGACCTTCATTGCCTGGTACTCCCTAACCGCCCACCCTCCGGCAGGCGCCTTGCAAACCTGATCCAGGCACTCATACCCCATTTGCGGGAAGCGTCACGACCGCCGAAAACGATCGCCTCGGCGATATCGGAAATTTCCACGCCGGTCTTCCTGGAAAAGACGCTGATTTCTGCCGCCGCTCCCCTGCAAGGACTGTCGAGACGACAACCCTTGTGACAAGAATACGAGCTCGTTCACGGGGAATATCTTCGCGCCATCAGGCAGGCCGGCAGGATGCCCGGCCTGATATCGAAGAGCGCAGGGAGCGCCGCAACTATGACGTCACCACTCAGCGGGACCGTCCTTTTCCAGGACGACTTCAATACCAACGGTCAGTTGAACTCGGCCAACTGGGACTACAACCACTGGACCAAAGACAACAATGCGTCCTACCTGGGCCAGACCCAGATGCGGCAGTCGCTGCCGTTCGCCGAGAACGGCATGGCGCGCATCAAGATGGACACGTTCAACCCGCCGCCGGGCGGCCCCGATTCCTATTACGGATCGGAGGCGATCACCAACCAGGCGTGGGATATCTCGGCTGGCGGCCTGGCCTTCGAGGGCAAGTTCAGGTTCGACGGAAACCAGGGCGGCATGATCGCCGGTTTCTTCTCCTTCGAGCAGTTCCCGACAGGTGCGGCCCGCGAGATCCATGACGAGATCGACTTCGAGATCATCACTACGCAGATGCAGAAGATCTCGACCAACATTTTCCAGCAGCAGAAGTCCGGCACGCCACATTCCTTTGCCGTGGATGGCGGACTGGCCGTCGACCACGTTTATCGCTTCGAGTGGACGTCCTCGGTCGTGCGTTGGTTCGTCGACGGAAAGTTGATCCGCGAAGACACGCAGCACGTCCCCACCAAGCCGCAGCAGCTCCATATCAACCTGTGGGGTGCGCCGCAGGCCGGCGGACCGAACGGCGGGCCGTGGGGCCCCAACCCCGGTGATCCGGGTGGCCCGAACATCACCGACCCGAGCCTGCTCATCGCGCCCAACGCGTCGCAAAACAAGAGCTACTACTTCGACGTCGACTACGTGAAGGTCGAGCGGCTGTCGACCCAGGTCGGTGACCATACCCCCAACGCGATGCTTGGCAGCGCGGCCGCCGACAGTATAGACGGCGCCGGAGGTGACGATTCGATCGACGGCGGTGGCGGCGACGACACGCTGTTCGGCGGTGACGGCAACGACACGATCATGGGCGGCGCCGGCAACGACACGGTCTATGGCGGCACGGGCGTCAACACCATCATCGGTGGCGAAGGCGCCGACCGGATCAACACCAGCGCCGGTTCCGACACCGTGCGCGACACCCTGGCCAACCTCAACGGCGACACCATTGCCGGTTTCGGGTCCGACGACGCGGTCGACATCCAGGGCGTGCGGGCCGGCCGATCGAATCTCGACGTGAACCACGAGGCCGACGGCGTCTCCCTGCAGGTCGGCGGCTCGACCATCAAGATGGAGGGCGACTACTCGAACGGCGACTTCATGATGGTGGCGCGCGGCTCCGGGGCCGATGCGCATACCCTGCTCACCTTCCAGTCGTACCTGCCGACCCTTGCCGAAGGCAGGAGCGTTGCGCCGGAAGCGATCAATGGTGTCATCAACGACCCCTTCCTCACCGGCGACGGCGCGACCGGCTTCTCGCTCGAGCTGAAGTCCGCCACGTCGGAGTATCGCAACACGCTCGGCACCTACAAGGTCGCCGCCGACGGCACCATCCACGACGTGCAGGTGTTGTTCGACAACACCCTGAACGTCGCCGCCGGGGCCCGCACCGTGAATCTCGGCACGCCGGCCGATGGCGAGAAGGTCGCCTTCTTCCTGATCCAGAACGGCTTCAAGGCCTACGGCGCCCTGCCGCACGACCTCTCCTTCGTCACGCCGGGCACCGGCGGGCCGGCCGACCTCGATTCCGGCCTGACGCCGATCCTGTACAGCGCGACGCGTGGCGTCCTCGACGACGCTGCCATCTTCCATTCGTTCTCGACCCTGAACCCCAACGACGCCGCCCAGGTCCTGTCCGGCGTCGCTCCCGGTGGCCATGCCCTGATGATCGGCTTCGAGGATCTGCCGAACGCGACGGGCGACAAGGACTTCCAGGACGTCGTGATCGCCGTCCGTCCGCAGACCGACGACCTGCTCGCGGCCTGACCCTAAGGTCGTCCTTCCCCGGCGCCAATGCCGCGCCGGGGAAACGGGACCGTGGAGACGCGACGAAGGCCCCGTCCCTCCAACTGGTCCATATCTATTCTGCCAAACTGGATGTTTCGTCGGGACCGGTCTCGTCCTAATCAGGAGGGGAGCCGAAAGGATCCGCGCGACATCTCATGAGCCAGACCCCGAGCCCCGACCTTTCCGTCGAAGACATCGAGCGCTTCGGCCCCGATCCGCGCTCGGCCTTCGCAGCCAATCTCGCCCGGGTCGAGGAGCGCATCGCCGAGGCCTGTGCCCGTGCCGGCCGGCCGCGCGCGGCGGTACGGCTGCTGCCGGTCACCAAGACCGTGCCGGCCAATGTCCTGCGTTTCGCCTTCGCCGCCGGTATCCGCAGTTTCGGCGAGAACAAGATCCAGGAGGCCGTCGGCAAGCGTGAGATGCTGGCCGACCTCGCCATCGACTGGAGCATCATCGGCCATCTGCAGACCAACAAGGTGAAGTATCTCACCCGCTTCGCCCACGAATTCCATGCCCTCGACAGCGAACGCCTGGCTGAGCAGCTCGACAAGCGCCTGGAGCGCGAGGGCCGCGACCTCGACGTCTACATCCAGGTCAACACCTCGAACGAGGACAGTAAATACGGCCTGTCCCCCGATGCCTTGCTGCCCTTCATCGAGGCGCTGCAGCGCTTCCCGCGGCTCAAGCCCAAGGGACTGATGACCCTGGCCCTGCTCAGCAACGACATGGACAGGGTCCGTCCCTGCTTCCGCCTGCTGCGGCACCTGCGCGACGAGGCCGTGCAGCGCAATCCCGCCATCGCCGAGCTCTCCATGGGCATGTCGGGCGATTTCGAGGAAGCCATCGAGGAAGGCGCCGACATCGTCCGCGTCGGCCAGGCGATCTTCGGCAAGCGCCCGACCCCGGACGGCCACTACTGGCCGGGGATTGCGGTCGAGAGATGACCCGACGCGCGCTCGCCCTTCGTCACGTCCATTTCGAGACCTTGGGGACCTTCGAGCAGCCGCTCGCCGAGGCCGGCTTTGCGCTCGACTACCTCGATGTCGGCCAGCACGATCTCGCTGCCGTCGATCCGACGGCGCCCGATCTTCTGGTCGTGCTGGGCGGACCGATCGGCGTCTACGAGACCAGGGCCTATCCCTTCCTCGAACAGGAACTCGCCCTGATCAAAGCGCGCCTTGCCGCCGGCGCGCCGCTGCTCGGCATCTGCCTGGGCTCCCAGCTGATCGCCGCCGCCCTTGGCGGGCGGGTCGCCCCCACCGGCACCAAGGAGATCGGCTTTGCGCCCCTTGCTCTCACCGAGGCCGGCGCCAAGTCCCCGCTGCGCCATCTCGCCGACCTGCCGGTATTGCACTGGCACGGTGATGCCTTCGACGTGCCGCCCGGCGCCGCGTTGCTCGCCACGACGGCCATCGCCAATCAGGCCTTTGCGATCGGCCCCCAGGTGCTCGGCCTGCAGTTCCACCCCGAAGCCGACACGACCAACGCGCTCGAGCCCTGGCTGATCGGCCATGCCGCCGAACTGGCCGGCGCGGAGGTCGATCCCGTGGCGCTGCGTGCCGACGCGCGCTTGCACGGACCGAGACTCGCCACTGCCGGCCGTGCGATGTTCGCCGAATGGGTGGCGAACACGAAGTAGCGGCGTGCACCAGCTGCCGATGCTGAAAGAGTTTGGTCCCGACATTTGGATTGCGGATGGGGCGACCGTCTCCGTTGCCGGCTTTCACTATCCTTCCCGGATGGTCGTCATAAGGCTCTCGGACGGAGCCCTGTTCATCCTGTCGCCGATCGGGCTTTCAGCGGATATTCGCGCCGAAGTGCTCGCCATAGGTCGAGTTCAGCATGTCGTTGCCCCGAACTCGCTTCATCACTTGTTTCTTCCGGAGTGGAAGCGCGCCTACCCCGAAGCCAAATTCCACGCACCGCCCGGGTTACGAAAAAAGCGCGGTGACATAGGCTTTGACGGCGACCTGAGGAATGCGCCGAATCCCGACTGGGCGGGGGAAATCGATCAGGTATTGGTACGCGGCAACCTGATCACGACCGAAGCCGTCTTCTTTCACCGCAAGAGCGGGACCGTCCTCTTTACGGATCTGATCCAACAGCTTCCCGTCGGCCTCGTCTCCGGGTGGCGGGCTGTCATCGCCAAGCTCGATCTCATGACGGAAGACGAGCCATCGGTACCGCGCAAGTTTCGTGTCGCCTTTACCAACCGTCGCGCGGCCCGCGACTCGCTGCAGCCCGTTCTCGCCTGGCCGGCAAAGAAGGTGCTGATGGCCCATGGGGTGCCCATCGAACAGGATGCGCAAGCATACTTGCGCCGTGCCTTTAAGTGGCTGATCCCGTAATCGGCAGCCGCGAGCGTGCGGCGATCCGCCGGACAGGGGTGTGCGGCTCCTCGGCAAACACCGCACTCGCTTCGCCCACCACCGAGACATGCGCCTTCGCACTCGACGCGGCCGCGGCACCATCGGCCTGCAGGACGGCGGTGACGATCGCGTCGTGTTCCTGCCACGACTTCGCCAGCCGCCCCGTCAATCGGAACTGAGCCCGGCGGAACGGCGCCAGGCGATCGCGTGTCTGCATCGCGAGTTCGGTAATGTGCGGACTGTGTGCGCCGAGATAGAGCTGCGTGTGAAACTCGGTGTTGAACTCCTCGTAATCGTCCTCCGCCCCGAGATGAACGAGGCGCGCAGCATCGCGATGGCCGTGCTCCAGCGTGCGCCGCTCGGCCACCGTCATGCGTTCGGCCGCAAGCCGCGCGCAGATGCTTTCGAGTTCCGCCATGCTTTCGAACATCGATTGCAGATATTCGGGACTGACCACGGCAACGGTCGCGCCGCGATTGGGCCGGCGCTCCACCAGGCCCATGGCGCTGAGCCGCCCCAGGGCCTCGCGCACCGGCGTGCGCGACACGTCGTAGAGGTCGGCCAGGGCATATTCATCGAGCTTCTCGCCCGGCCGCAGCTGGCCGGCCAGGATCCGATCCGAAAGAGAGCGGACCACCTGATCCACCGTTCGCCCCGGACGGATCAGCCTTTTCGGCCTTTGCACCTCTTGCCTCCGAGACACTGCTGAACGTGACACGTCTGAACCTGAGAACTCTCCGCGGAAGCGCACCATCGCTTATGCACATCACAGGGCATCTCGTCAATTTGACCAATATCGGATCACCAAGTGTATGCACTTTGCTTATTTCGAATCCACAACACGCTCGATCTTCTACACCAATATATTGATATTACTTAATTTTTCTCTTGGCCCAGGAAGTGCATGCACTTTCCCGAGGCGGACGCTGTCCGCCCCCTCCAACAGGGATCCGAGCCATGACCCGCCAGCCTTCCGTCAGCCGCCGCCGCCTCCTCAGGACCACTGCGGCAGGTGCCGCCCTCGGCCTCGCCGCCCCCTTCGGCCCGCGGCAGGCACGAGCCGCCGGGACCACCATCGGCTTCATCTATGTCGGCGCCAAGGATGACTACGGCTACAACCAGGCTCACGCCAAAGGGGCCGCGGCGCTCAAGGGGATGAAGGGCATCACCGTCATCGAAGAGGAGAAGGTGCCGGAAACCGTCGATGTCCAGAAGACCATGGAGTCGATGATCAATCTCGACGGCGCGACGCTGCTCTTCCCGACCTCGTTCGGCTACTTCGATCCGCACATGCTGGCCATGGCGAAGAAGTTCCCCAGGATCCAGTTCCGCCACTGCGGCGGCCTGTGGACCGCCGACAAGCATCCGCCCAATACCGGCTCCTATTTCGGCTATATCGGCCAGGGCCAGTATCTCAACGGCATCGCCGCCGGCCATGCGACCAAGTCCAGGAAGATCGGCTTCGTCGCGGCCAAGCCGATCCCGCAGGTGTTGCTCAACATCAATTCCTTCCTGCTGGGCGCCCGCGCGGTCGATCCGGCCATCACCTGCCAGGTCATCTTCACCGGCGAATGGTCGCTGGCGGTGAAGGAGGCCGAAGCCGTCAATGCTCTGATCGACCAGGGCGTCGACGTCGTCACCTGCCATGTCGACAGCCCCAAGGTCGTGGTCGAAACCTCGGCCCGCCGCGGCGCTTTCGTCTGCGGCTATCACGCCGATCAAGCCGCCCTCGCCCCGGCGAAGTATCTCACCGGCGCCGAATGGAACTGGGCCAACGTCTACAAGATGTATGTCGAGAAGCTGCTGGCCGGCCAGACGTTGCCGAACTTCACGCGCGGCGGCCTGGCCGACGGCTTCATCAAGATGAGCCCGCTGGGTCCCGCCGTCTCCGACGCCGCCCGCAAGCAGTTCGAAGCCACCCTCGCCGACATGATGAAAGGCAGCTTTGCGGTCGTGAAGGGGCCGCTGAAGAACAACAAGGGCGATGTCGTCGTCTCTTCCGGCCAGGCCTTCGTCGAGACCGCGATCGAGCTCGAAAGCATGAACTACCTGGTCGAAGGCGTCATCGGGTCGACGTCGTAGGCCGCGAGGCTCCGGCAAAGATCGCCCTCACCGGCTTCCTTCCATGGCCGACATCGCTTCGCGTCCCCTCGCGACCGATCGACCCGCACCGTCGGCGACCGCCAGGCTGGCGGTCCTCCGCGAGACTCTTCGTGAGACTCTGGCGCGACGGGCCGAAGCGGTCGTCATTCCCGTGGCGGCGCTGCTCGTCGGCCTGGCACTGTTCAGCCTGTTCATCGCTGCACTCGACAAGTCGCCGCTGCAGTTCTTCGAGCTGATGTGGCGGGGCGGCTTCGGCTCGTGGTTCTCGTTCCAGAACGCTCTCGCGCGCGCCGCACCGTTGTTGCTCGCCGCGCTGTGCGTCGCCCTGCCGGCACGGCTCGGCCTGGTGGTGATCGGCGGCGAAGGCGCCATCGTGCTGGGCGCCCTGGCCGCCGCCGCGATCGCCCCACCGTTGCGCGGTGTCCCGCCGCTCCTCGTCCTTCCGGCGATGGCGCTCGCCGGCATGGTCGTGGGCGGCCTGTGGATCGGCGCTGTCGGGGCGCTGCGCCACTGGCGCGCCGTCAATGAGACCATTTCCAGTCTGCTGATGACCTACATCGCCATCGCGCTGATGAACCACCTGGTCGAGGGCCCGCTGCGCGACCCGGCGTCGCTCAACAAGCCATCCACCCTGCCGCTCGACGCCGCCTATCGTATCGGCCCTCTGCCGGGCCTGGACGTGCATTGGGGACTGGTTGTCGGCACTGTCGTCTGCTTCGCCGCCTGGGTGCTGATCGACAAGACGCGCTGGGGCTTTGCCGCGCGCATCGTCGGCGGCAATGTGCGCGCCGCGCAGCTCCAGGGCCTGCCCGTCGCCCGATTGACGATCGGATTCTGCGCCCTGGCCGGCGCCTGTGCCGGCCTCGCCGGCATGATCGAGGTCGCCGCCGTGCAGGGCAGCGCCAATGCCTCGTTGGCGGCGGGGTACGGCTATACCGGCATCCTCGTCGCCTTCCTGGCGCGCCACAACCCGCTGGCGATCGTGCCCGTCGCCATCCTGCTGGGCGGCGTCGAGGCATCCGGCGGACTGATCCAGCGCCGCATGGACCTGCCCAACGCCACCGTGCTGGTGCTGCAGGGCGTCCTGTTCGTGGCGATCCTGTTCAGCGAGACCTTCTACGGCCGCTTCAAGGCCTTCAATCCGGACCTTTGGAAGAGGCGCGACTGATGGATGCAGGTGACATCGGTTGGTGGGGCGTTCCGATCGCCATCGTCGGCGGCGCCATCCGCGTCTCCACGCCGTTCCTGTTCGTGTCGCTCGGTGAGACCATCACCGAGCGTTCGGGCCGCATCAATCTCGGCCTCGAAGGCACCCTCGTCTTCGGCGCCATGACGGCCTACGCCGTCACCGTCGTCACCCTGTCGCCCTGGCTGGGCGTGCTGGCGGCGATGGCTGCGGGAACACTGTTCGGCTTGTTCCACGGCTGGATCTGCAAGTTCCCGCGCGTCAACGATATCGCCATCGGCATCGCCCTGATGCTGCTCGGCACCGGTCTCGCCTTCTTCTTCGGCAAGCCGTTCATCCAACCCTCCGCGCCCGACCTGCCGGCGATTTCCCTCGGCTGGTGGTCGGACATCCCGCAGGTTCGGGCGGCGCTGCAGATCAACGTGCTTTTCCTGATCGGCGCGGCGCTCGCCCTCTTCCTGTGGTGGGCCTTCCGCACCACGCGGATCGGCCTCGTCCTGCGCGTCGTCGGCGACAGCTCGGACGCGGCGCGCGCCATGGGGCTCAATCCCGATACGGTGCGGCTGCTCGCCACCGCCGCCGGTGGCGCCCTGGCGGCGATCGGCGGCGCCTACCTCACGCTCTACTACCCCGGCAGCTGGAACGAAGGTGTCTCCTCCGGCCAGGGCCTGATGGCGGTGGCGCTGGTGATCTTCGCCCGCTGGAATCCCCTCGGCTGCTTTGCCGCCGCCCTCCTGTTCGGCGGCGCCGGCGCGCTCGGTCCGGCCCTGCAGTCGGTCGGCGTCACCCAGGGCTACTACCTCTTCTACGCCGCGCCCTACGTGCTCACGCTCGTCGTCATGATCCTGACCTCGTCGCCCGGCCGCGCGCTCGCCGGTGCGCCGGGCGAGCTCACCGTCGCCAAATAGAACATCCAGCCCAAGGGCCGCCATGACCTCGCACTACATAGACGCCGATCCCTATCCCTGGCCGTACAACGGCGCGCTGCACCCCGACAACACGGCCCTCATCGTCATCGACATGCAGACCGACTTCTGCGGTCCCGGCGGCTATGTCGACAGCATGGGCTACGATCTGTCGCTGGTGCGCGCGCCGATCGAGCCGATCAAGCGCGTCCTCGCCGCCATGCGCAGCAAGGGTTATCACGTCATCCATACGCGCGAAGGCCATCGGCCCGATCTCGCCGACCTGCCGGCCAACAAGCGCTGGCGCTCGCAGCGCATCAAGGCCGGCATCGGCGACCCCGGGCCCTGCGGCCGCATCCTGGTGCGTGGCGAACCCGGCTGGGAGATCATTCCCGACCTCGCTCCGATCGCCAACGAGCCGGTCATCGACAAGCCGGGCAAGGGCTCGTTCTGCGCCACCGACCTCGAGCTGATTCTCAACCAGCGCGGCATCGAGAACATCGTCCTCGCCGGCATCACCACCGACGTCTGCGTCCACACCACCATGCGCGAAGCCAACGATCGCGGCTTCGAGTGCGTGCTGCTAGAGGATTGCTGCGGCGCCACCGACCACGGCAACCACCTCGCGGCGATCAAGATGATCAAGATGCAAGGCGGCGTGTTCGGCGCCGTCTCCAACGCGGATCGTTTCGTGGATCAGCTGCCGTGAGCGCGATCGGACCGTCCGCGACCGGCAAGGCGATCGCCGTCGAGACCATCGGCATGACCATGCGCTTCGGCACTTTCACGGCGCTCGACGACGTCTCGATGAAGGTCTCGGCCGGCAGCTTCCACGCCCTGCTGGGCGAGAACGGCGCCGGCAAGTCGACCCTGGTCAAATGCATGATGGGCTTCAATCATCCAAGCGAGGGCGCCCTGCTGGTCAACAACCGCGAAGTGACGGTCGCCGACCCCAACGATGCCGCCGAGCACGGGCTCGGCATGGTCTACCAGCATTTCACCCTGGTGCCGTCGCTGACCGGAGCCGAGAACCTCGTGATCTCGCGGCGCAACGTGCCTCGGGTCATCGACTGGGCGCGCGAACGCAAGGCCCTGGCCGCCTTCATGACGACCATGCCCTTCGATCTGCCGCTCGACGTGCCGGTGCGCGACCTCGCCGCCGGCGAGAAGCAGAAACTGGAAATCGTGAAACAGCTCTACCTCGACCGCCGCTTCCTGGTGCTGGACGAGCCGACCTCGGTGCTGACGCCGACCGAGGCGCACGAGGTGCTGGGCCTGGTGCGCCAGATGACCTTGGCCGGCGATCTCACCGTCCTGATGATCAGCCACAAGTTCCACGAGGTGACGGCCTTCGCCGACGCCTTCACCGTGCTGCGCAAAGGCAGGTTCACCGGTTCGGGCAAGGTCGGCGAACACGACGCACGATCCATGGCTGCGATGATGATCGGCGACCAGCCGGTCGCCACGCTCGCGTCGCGCACGCCGCTCGTCGCCGATGCGCCGACGGTACTCGCCGTGCGCGGCCTCGAAGCATCGGACCGAACCGGCCTCAAGACGATCGCCATAGATCATGTCGAGGTCCATGCCGGCGAGATCGTCGGCATCGCCGGCATTTCCGGCAACGGCCAAAAGGAATTCACCGAGGTGCTGGGTGGCCAGCGGGCGCGTCGGGCCGGCGACATACGAGTGAAGGGCAAGCCCTACGGCGCCACCCGCCGCGAGACGCAGGAACTTGCCGTGCGCTTCATTCCCGAGGAGCCGTTGCGCAATGCCTGCGCGCCGCGCATGACAGTGGCCGAGAACATCGCTTTCCGGACCTTCGATCTCGATGCCGGCGGCCGTCGCATCTCCTGGATTTCCGTCGCGGCCATGAAGGCGCGGGCAGCCGAACTGGTCGCGCAGTTCAAGGTCAAGGCCGCCTCGCTCGCCTCACCCCTGCAATCGCTTTCCGGCGGCAACGTGCAGCGTGCCGTTCTGGCACGGGAACTAAGCGGCGAAGTCGATCTGCTGATCGTCGCCAATCCCTGCTTCGGCCTCGACTTCTCCGCCGTTGCCGAGATCCGCGCCCGCCTCATGACGGCACGCAATGGCGGCACCGCCGTGCTGCTGATCTCCGAGGATCTCGACGAATTGCTGGAACTGTCCGACCGCATCCTCGTGATGTCGGATGGCAGGATCGTCCATGAAACGCCGATCGCTACCGCCAGCGTCCAGACCATCGGCGAATACATGGCAGGACATCATTGATGCCGACAATCGAGGCCGCGACCCTTGCAACGATCCGCGCCCAAGGCGCTGGCACCGGCTGGACCGGGCGGACCGACACCATCCTGGAGGCTATTGCCCGTGGCTGAGATCATCCGCCTCGACCTTGCCAGCCTGCACGACTCCTATGCCAGGGGCCTCGGCGTCGCCGCCGTTGTCGATACCGTATACGACCGCATCGCCCGGGTGGACGACCCCGGCATCTTCCTCCATCTGGCCGAACGCGAGACGATTCAGCGGGAGGCCGCCGCGCTCGGTACCTTCGATCCCATGGCCAGGCCGCTGTGGGGCGTGCCCTTCGCGGTGAAGGACAATATCGACGTCGCCGGCATGCCGACCACGGCGGCCTGTCCCGCCTTCGCCCGTCGAGCCGACAACGACGCCACCGTCGTCGCCTTGTTGAAGGCGGCGGGCGCGCTGGTGATCGGCAAGACCAACCTCGACCAGTTCGCGACCGGCCTGGTCGGCCTGCGCTCGCCCTATCCCGTCCCGCGCAACGCCATCGACCCGACCCTGGTGCCAGGGGGCTCCTCCTCCGGCTCAGCCGTCGCTGTGGCGCAGGGTATCGTCTCATTCGCCCTCGGCACCGACACGGCAGGCTCCGGCCGCGTGCCGGCCGGTCTCAACAACATCGTCGGCCTGAAACCTACGGTCGGCGCCCTCTCGACGTCGGGCGTCGTGCCGGCCTGTCGCACCCTGGACTGCGTGTCGATCCTGGCGCTGACCGCCGACGATGCCTGGAAGGTTTTCGCCGTCGCCGCGAAGCCCGATCCCGCCGACCCCTATTCGCGCACCCTTGCTTTGGCACCGATGCCGGTGCGTCCCCCGTCACTCACGGTCGGCGTGCCGGCAAGAGCCGATCGCAAGTTCTTCGGCGACGCGGCGATGGCAACCGGCTTCGACGAGGCTCTCGCCCTGCTGGCGCGTCTCGGCTGCCGCCTGGTCGAGCTGCCTTTCGCCGATTTCTACGCCACCGCCGACCTCCTCTACGAGGGCGCCTGGGTCGCCGAGCGCTACGCCGCCATCGATGCCTTCATGGACAGCCACGAAGACGCCCTGCATCCCGTCACCGCCCGCATCATCGGCGGGGCGCGCGGGCTTTCGGCCGCCGACGCCTTCAAAGGGCTTTACGCCCTGCAGGCCTACAAGGCGAAGCTCGCGCCGGTCATCGCCTCGGTCGATCTCCTCTGCGTGCCGACCGCGCCTACGCACTACACCGTCGCGGCCGTCACCGCCGATCCGATCACGACCAACAGCCGCACCGGCACCTACACCAATTTCGTGAACCTGCTCGATCTCTGTGGCATCGCCGTGCCGACAGGCCAACGCAGCGACGGCTTGCCGATGAGCGTCACCCTGCTGGCACGCGCCGGCACCGACCACCTGACGACAGCGCTTGCCCGCGACATCCAGGCGGCAGCCGGTTCTGCCCTGGGTGCCACCGGCTGGCGGCTGCCCCCCGTCTCCTGCCGGACCAGCGCCTCGACCAGCGCCTCGACCAGCGCCTCGACGCCGGCCGACGATACGATCGAGCTTGCTGTCGTCGGCGCGCACCTTTCGGGCATGCCGCTGAACGCCGAATTGCGGGAGCGCGGCGCCCGCTTCGACCGCGCCGTTCGTACCGTGCCGCGCTATCGGCTGCATGCCCTGGCCGGGCAGGAGGTCCCCAAACCCGGTCTGTTGCGCACCGACGAGGATGACGGCATGGCCATCGACGTGGAGGTCTGGCGTCTGGCGCCGAGCAATTTCGGCCGTTTCGTCGCCGGCGTGCCGGCACCGCTCAGCATCGGCACCCTGGAGCTCGAGGACGGCACGCGATGCAAGGGCTTCCTGGTCGAGCCCACGGGCCTCGCCGGCGCCGAGGACATTTCCGCCTATGGCGGCTGGCGCCGCTACATCGAACGCACGACCAGGCGCCGCGCCAACGCGTAGCCCCCATCCCCGCAGCTCCGGGTCTCGTTGTCTTGTCAATTTTCGCCGGCCGACGCAGAGTCCGACCGAGATGGCTGGTCGCTCGATCGAGCTTGACCAGTTTGCGACCAGGGCGGCACGGCATGGCTTTCCGCGACAACATCGGTCCGAATCCGTTCGGCTTGAAACAGATCATGAATGTGACGAAGAAGGTCGGCACGGAGAGCGATTGCGCCAATCGTACGAACGACGTCGAGGCCGTGCAGAAGCTGCTCAACCTGTTCCTTCCCACCACCGAGATATTCCGGGCGGGCTTCGGCTCGACCAATGGAACGAGCCGCTTCGACGCCCTCACCGGCTTCTACATCTTCAAGTTCCAGCGCAGCATGGCTCTCACCGGCCGGACGGTCACCGTCGACGGCTGCGTCACCAGGGCCACTGCCTTCGGGTACGGCGGCAACACCATGTTCACGATCGTCGGCTTGAATGCCTCGGCGAACACACGCAACCCCGCCGGCTACGCAGCTTTCATGGCGTCCTTCCCCATCACGCCGCCCGGCGTGGACTGACGACCGCCGACAGAGGGCCGAATAGGGAGTCGCCCAGGAAGCCGTCCAGGAGTCCGTCGGGGATACATCGGAGCAACGGCCCGGCCCGGCCGGCGTTGTAGGCCGGCGGGCTCGTTGCTCACTCGCCTGCCGGAGGACGTCACGATGGTGGAAACCCGCAAGGGCATGCCGAGCACCATGCTCGACAAGGTGACCTTCGAGCAGCGTCTGCGCGCGCGTTTCTACGATCCTGCCTTCGCGGCCATCGAAGCCTCGATCGAGAGCCTCGTTCCCATCGCCTGGGAAGCCTACCAGGACGACCGCAAGGCGCCGCGCACACGCCGTGCTGGTCCGGGCTTCGCCGATCCCGACTACGAGCTTTCGGTGGAATGGCTCGCCGCCCGCGATGCCATCGCTGCGGCAGAGCGCCGGCAGAAATCGTCGGACTCGCCGTCGCGCATCCTGCTGATCAATGGCTCACCGCGCAGCGACCAGACCTGCCCTGGCGAGATCTCCAAGACCTGGCGCCTGGTCGAGCTCGCGCGGAGCATCTTCGATGCGCAGCAAGGTGTCGAAGTCGAGTTGCTCGACCTCAGCCGGATCGTCGCCGAGCGCAGTCTGCACATCCATCCCTGCAAGGCCTGCGTCTCGACGGCCATGCCGCTCTGCCACTGGCCCTGTTCCTGCTATCCCAACCATGCCTACGCACAGGTCAACGACTGGATGAACGAGATCTATCCCATGTGGGCCGCCGCCCACGGGATCATGATCGTGACTCCGGTTCACTGGTACCAGGCGCCGACCGTCCTCAAGGCGATGATCGACCGGCTGGTCTGTGCCGACGGCGGCAATCCCGATCCGACATCGACCGGCGGCAAGGATCCCGACAGAGCCAAGGCGCTCGAGCTCGCAGGCTGGGGCTTCCCGCGGCATCTCGCGGGACGCACTTTCTCGGTCGTCGTGCATGGCGACGCGGCCGGCGCCGAGACCCTGCGCCGCATCCTGTCGGACTGGCTCGGTGACATGGGCCTGATCGGCGCCGGCCATCGCGCGGCGATCGATCGCTATATCGGCTACTACGAAAGCTATGCGGCGAGTCATGACGCTCTCGACGCCGATCGCGCCGTCCAGGAGGAAACCCGCAACGCCGCCCGCACTCTTCTCGACGCCGTACGGCGCCTGCGTCGAGGTGATCTCGTCGAGTCCGGCCAATCCATCGCTGAGCCCCGTCCGAAATAGTCTCGTGTCGGCAGGCCGAAACGTACGGCCGCACCTTGCTTTGCTATCCTGTCCTGCCCCGACAGGAGATACGCCATGTCCGCACCGCGCCCCTCCAAGACCCGCATCGGCAACCACGTCCTGAAGCCCGAGACCCTGATGCTGGGATACGGCTACGATCCCATGCTGTCGGAAGGCGCGGTGAAGCCGCCGGTCTTTCTGACCTCGACCTTCGTCTTCGGCACGGCCGAGGAAGGGCGCGACTTCTTCGACTATGTGTCGGGGCGCAAGCAGCCGCCCGAGGGCGGCGGTGCCGGCCTCGTCTATTCCCGCTTCAACCATCCCAACAGCGAGATCGTCGAGGACCGGCTTGCGATCTACGAAGGGGCGGAGTCCTGCGTGCTGTTCTCCTCCGGCATGTCGGCCATCACCACGACGATCCTGGCCTTCGCCCGCCCCGGCGACGTCATCCTGCATTCCCAACCGCTCTATGGCGGCACGGAAACCTTGCTGTCGCGGACGATGGCGAACTTCAACATCGGCGCCGTCGGTTTCGTCGACGGCGTGAACGACCAGGTCGTGCGCGCCGCCGCCGCCGAGGCGCGCGGCAAGGGGCGCGTCTCGATCATCCTGATCGAAACGCCGGCCAACCCGACCAACACCCTGGTCGACGTCAAGCTGCTGCGGCAGGTCGCCGACGAGATCGGTGCCGCCCAGGGCTTCCGGCCCATCCTGGTGTGCGACAACACCTTGCTCGGCCCGGTCTTCCAGCATCCCCTCGCCCATGGCGCCGATGTCTCGGTCTATTCGCTCACCAAATATGTCGGCGGACACTCCGACCTCATCGCCGGCGCCACTCTGGGCGCGAAGGCGGTGATCGGGCCGATCAAGGCGCTGCGCGGCAGCGTCGGCACGCAGCTCGACCCGCATTCCTGCTGGATGCTGGGGCGGTCTCTCGAAACGCTGGGCCTCAGGATGGAACGCGCCAACTCCAATGCCCGGCTGGTCGCCGAGTTCCTGCGCGACCATCCCAAGGTCGACAAGGTCCACTACCTTGCCTTCCTCGAGCAAGGCTCGCCGGCGCGGACCGTCTTCGATCGGCAATGCACCGGCGCCGGCTCCACCTTCTCCTTCGACATCAAGGGCGGTGAGCACCAGGCCTTCGCCTTCCTCAACGCCTTGCAGGTCTTCAAGCTGGCGGTGAGCCTGGGCGGCACCGAATCGCTTGCCAGCCATCCCGCCGCCATGACCCATTCCGGCGTTCCCGCCGATGTCCGCGACCGCATCGGCGTGCTCGACACCACGATCCGCCTGTCCGTCGGCATCGAGCACCCCGACGACCTGATCGCCGACCTGGCCCAGGCGCTGGCCGCCACAACGTAAACGGAAAGGCGCGCCACCACGAAAAGATCACGCCTCGCCTTCACCGGCCCTGCCGACCGACCGCCCCGCGCGGCTTGTCAGCGGGCGACGGCGGGGCCTACAATTCGCGCTCTCCACGCGAGACGAACGCAATGCTCGCTCAGGTGACGCACGCGACGATCTGCAGAGGATGCTGGGAGCAGATGCATGTGCCGATCGCCTTGCGCGGTCCGCTGGCGGTGCCGTTCCGCCTGTTCGGCATCAAGCCCAGCCGCATGAACCCCAACATCTGCACACTTTGCGAGACGCTGTTCGAAGTCGTCATGAAACGCAAAGCCATCGAGATCGAGGCGACGATCCTGTTTGCCGATATCCGGAACTACACGACGGTCGCCCAGGCCGTCGATGCCGCCGAGCTGTCACGTCTCCTCAACTTCTTCTATGACGAGTGCGCCACGGCGGTGTGGGCGCATGACGGACTCTTGAACAAGGCGATCGGCGATTCGATCCTCGCCATCTTCAATTTTCCACTGAAGCATGCGTCACACACCCAGCGGGCCCTGGCGGCAGCGCAGGACATTCGTGAGCGTTGCAACGAGCACTGCAAGCGCGAGCTGGCCAGGCACGGCCTGGACGCCGCCGAGCTGGGCGTCGGCGTCGGCATCGACTGCGGCACGCTGACCTTCGGTGAGTTCGGAACGACCCACACCGAACTCACGGCGATCGGCCAGGTCGTCAATCGCGCGGCGCGCCTGCAATCGGTTGCCGCGCCCGGCGAGATATTGATCAGCGAGGCCGCGAGCCAGGCGCTCGGAAATGCGGCCGTGCCCCTGGTGCGCCGGGAGGTCCTGCTCAAGGGCTATGTAGGGCCGCAGATCGCCCACGTCTGTTAACCCTCAGGTCTGCTGACCTCGTCACGGCCGTGCCGGCGGGCGATGCTCGCGGAACGCCGCCGCCAGCGCCCGCAGCGCCTCACGCGAGCGCTTGTCGGTGAGTGAGGAATGCAGCACCACTTCGGACGGCGGTAGCGACGGCAGGCCGTAGCGTTCGCCGATATCGACGGTGCCGGGCGGGGCCACGCGATAGGAGAGCGCCGCCACCGCGAGCCCGGCCGACACTGCCGCCAGAACCGCCGACGAGCCGCCCCCCAGGAACACTTCGGTCCATTGCACGCCCGCTTCGTCGAGTGCACGGGTGGCGACGTCGCGCACCCGGCAGGCCGGCGCCAGGGCCGCCAGCCGCAGTGGCTCGCCGCAGCGATGTTCGAAGCCCGGTGTGGCGAACCAGCCGAAGCGCTCGTTCGCCAGCTTTTCGCCGTCGCGGCGATCGTCCTCGCGCTGCACGATGGCGGCATCGAGCTCGCCGCGGTCGAACAGATCGAGGAGGTTCCGCGAGTTGTCGAGCTGCACCTCGATGGTGAGCGCAGGGTCGTGCGCATGCAGGCGCGCCAGCAGGGTCGGCACTTCCGGCCCTGCGACATGGGCCGCGATCCCCAAAGCGAAATGCCGCGGTGGCGTCTGCAGGCCGGCCACCGCGCGCTCGTGGGCGGCGATGAACTCGCGCGCGCCGTCGAGGAACGCCGCGCCCTGCGCCGACAGTCGCACCGAGCGCGGCGTCCGCTCGATCAGACGGTGGCCCAGCCGATCCTCCAGCCGCCTCAGCTTCACGCTGACGGCGCCTTGCGTCGTGCCCAGAGCTTCCGCCGCGCGCGTGAAGCTCTGATAGTCGGCCACCATCACGAAGGCCCTGACCGCCTCCACATCGAGCGTGGGCGTGCTCCCCATCCGAATTCCCCTCATCCCGATTCGTTGTCGCTGAAATCCATATGGATGCCGTTTCGTTGTCGGCAAGCCTTTCCCATGTAACCGCGGCTTCCGAGGCGCAGCGAAGGGTGAGCAGGTTTCCCCGACCTCACCGACGCAACGATCGTCGAAGCAGCCCGCGTTGCGTTGAGGACATTGGCCATGACGATTTCGGCGACAGCCCGCGATACGACCTCCAGGAACGCCATCGCGCTCGCCGCGGTCTGTCTTTCCTCCATGATGTTCGGGCTGGAGATCTCCAGCGTGCCGGCGATCCTGCCCACGCTCGAGAAGGTGCTGCACGCCGACTTCCAGCAGTTGCAGTGGATCATGAACGCCTACACCATCGCCGTGACCACGGTGCTGATGGCGACGGGCACTCTGGCGGACCGCTACGGCCGCAAGCGGATCTATGTCGCGAGCATCCTGGTCTTCGGCTTCGCCTCGCTGCTTTGCGGCCTGGCAGAGGATGCCCTGCTGCTGATCCTGAGCCGCACTCTGCAGGGCCTGAGCGGTGGCGCGATGCTGATCTGCCAGGTCGCCGTGCTCTCGCACCAGTTCCGCGACGGCCCACAGCGGGCGCGCGCCTTCAGCCTCTGGGGCATCATCTTCGGCATCGGCCTGGGCTTCGGCCCGATCATCGGGGCCGCGATCGCCGCCACCCTGGGCTGGCCCTGGGTTTTCCTGGTCCATGCCGTGCTCTCGGTCGTGACGGCGGCGCTCGCGGCCGCCGGCGTGCGGGAATCGCGCGACCCCGAGGCGCAGAGCCTCGACCTTGCCGGCATCGTCACCCTGTCGCTCGCGGTGTTCTGCCTCGCCTACTACATCACCCAGGGCCCCGACCTTGGCTTCGGCAGCCCCGCCGGCCTTGCCATTCTCGGTGTGGCCATCCTGAGCTTCGCGGCCTTCCTGCTGGCCGAGAAATTCAGCCGCCGTCCGATGTTCGACTTCTCGGTACTGCGCATCCGCGCCTTCTCCGGCGCGCTGCTGGGCTCGATGGGCATGAACTTCAGTTTCTGGTCCTTCATGATCTACCTGCCGATCTATTTCAGCAGTGCACTGGGCTACGACGACATCCAGGCGGGCCTGGCGCTGCTCGCCTACACGCTGCCGACCCTGGTCGTGCCGCCGTTCGGCGAGAAGCTGCTGCTGCGCCGCGGCGCGCGCGTTGCCATTCCGGCCGGGCTGTTCACCATCGGCCTTGGGTTCTTCACGATGTGGATCGGCAGCAATCTCGTCACGCATCCCTCGTGGCTTACCCTGCTGCCGGGCTGCCTGCTGGCGGGAATCGGACTCGGATTGACCAACACGACCGTGACCAACACCACGACTGCCGCCGTATCGAGCACACGCGCCGGCATGGCCTCCGGTATCGACATGAGTGCACGCATGATCTCACTCGCACTCAACATCGCGATCATGGGCTTCATCCTGATCGAAGGCATCGCCGCCGCCCTGCGTGCCGCTCTGCCCGCCACCGTCGATCCGGCGCGCCTGCAGGTGATGGCACAGAAAATCGCGGGCGGCAGCGTCGATGCCATGTCCTTCGCGGAGCTAGGTCTGCTCGCGGCGCCGGGCGCCGCCGTGCATGGCGCACTGATCCAGGGCTTCGGCTTCGTGATGCTCTACGGCGGCATCGCGGTATCCCTGCTGGCGCTCGCGAGCTTCCTGGTCTTCGGTCCGGCACGTGCCTCGCGGCGCGTGGCGGGCGAAGGCGTTCATCCGGCCGACAGAGCCTCCGCGACGATGGCCGACGACTTCTGAAAGATGACGTCCTGTTGGACCTCGTTGAAGGCAAATGGAGGGTCAGTCACTCCTCGCACGAGCTCTTCGCACGCGCGTCTTCCCCATGGCCGTAACCTTGTAGATCTTTCCCTTGGCGTCATAGGTCGTCCAGGCACCGACCTGCTCACCGTCCTTGAAATGACCGGAACGCAACTTCGTGCCGTCCTTGCGGAACCATTCCCAGTAGCCGGTCGGGACATCGTCGATGGTCTGGCCCTTGGCCCAGAGGCTGCCATCCCTATGCAGCTTCTCGAAGGGCATGATCTTCTGCGCCAATCGAAACTCCTCGGCGTAGGTGTGCACGCAGGCCCGCCGCTTCGCGTTCTTCTGCGGCAGACAATCTATCATGTCCTGTTGGCCGGACCATGCGGCCGGCAACGTCGCTTCGGCCGGTCAGACCAGCACGCGCTGATCGCGATAGGTCTTGCCGCCACGCGACCTCGTCACCGACCCGCCGCGCGGTTCGAGGATCGGCAGCGCCGCCAGGGCGTTCACGACGTGATGCATGGTCGGCAGATCGCCCCAGGCCGCGCGATGGAAGCGCACGCTGCCGACACCCACCTGATGGCACTCGATCGTGTTGTGCGGATCGCCAGCCGGAGTCAGCGTCACCTGCTGCAGTTCGGCCTCGCCCCAGGTGCCGGTGCGCGGCAGGTATTTCAGCATCAAGGTGCCGTCGGAGGGCGCTTTGGCGGGCGATGGCGTGTCACTGAGATCGGAAACCTCCAGCTCGAGGAAGCGAAAGCCCATCCAGCCGGCCAGGCAGCTTTGCCTGCCGTTCCACGCGCGCAGCGGCGGCACCTCGGCATAGAGCTTGGGATGGCCGATCTCGTCGCGGCCGGTGATGATGGGATCGGCCAGGTTCTCCCACACGACCGCAAGGAAGCGGCCGGTGGCACGGTCCTTTGTACCGGTGAAGGTCGCGGGCCAGCCGACATGGACCATCGTGTAGCCCCGTCCCGCCAGCCAATCGATCCCGGTCATATAATGGAACTCGACCGTTACCACCGCCTCGCCCGCGAGCGCGAAGCCTTGCGGCAGGTGCTGCTCGAGCAGTGCCGCCTCGGTGAGGAAGCTCGCCGCGACGGAGAGACGATGCGGGCTCCGCATCGGGTCGGTCGCAATGCCGTCCGGCATCTGCCGCGGCCCCGGGGCCGGGCCGAAATGGGTCGGCATGCGATAGATGCGGCCGGCCTCGAAGCGGTACGTCATCGGCTAGGCTTTCCCATGATCAAGCAACTTCTCTCGGACATCCGAACGGCCGAAAGGTAGCGATCCTCCGATCGCTTGAAACCGTCCGCCGCGATATTTCAGAGATAGCAGCCGCGAATGATCGTGCCGCTTGCAGGTTCGATAGGACGCTTTCGGCTGGTTGGGACGGTCAGCCCGACCTGGAGAGAACGAGCGTGCATTGGCTCTCGTTCGGCCCCTGCGCGTTCTTGAAGTCCGCGCGCGAGACCGTCGATGTCGTGACTGTGTTGCCCGAGATCGTCGCCGAGAACGTTCCGGTCAGTTTCTTTTCCTGGTTCCTCGGCTGCCAAACGACCGTCCCCGACAGCTGGTTGCCTGACAGGCTGATCGTCACCACCGTGCCTGTACCGGCGGCGCCCGAGAAGCTCTGCGAGGCGCGACCGTTCACGAGCGCCAGCGTGATCGGAATTCCGGACGACGCCCAGAGATCGCATTTGAAGTTGCCGGTCCACCGCACCTCGCCGGACGGCCCAGCTGCCGGTGCGGCAGGTCCAGCTGCAGGCGGCTTGGCCTTGGCCCCGTCCTCGGCCGCTTTCTTGTCGTCCTCGACTTTCTTCTTCTGCTCGGCATCGTGCTTCTGCACCGCCGGCGCCGCCTCGCGCATCAAGGCGTCGTGCTGTGTGCCGTCGAGGAAGCCGGTCGGGGGCCGGTTCCGCGCCTTCTGCCAGGCGGCGATCATCTCGCGGCTGCGCGGCCCCAGGGCGCCGTCGCTGCCGCGCGTGTCGAACCCGAGCGACGTCAGGGCGACCTGCACCCGCTGACGGTCCGCGGCGCCCAGCCGCAAACCCGCTTCCATCGCTTCAGCGGCCTTCCGTGCCGTGGCATCGGCATCGGCCTTCGTCTTGGCCTCCGCTTCGGCAATCTGCCGGGCATTGGCGTCGGCCTTCTCCTTCGCTTCTGCTACGGCCTTCTTGGCGGCTTCTTCTTCCGTCTTGCGGCGTTCCGCCTGCGCTTTGGCGAGCGCTTCGTCGGCCAGCCGCTTGCTCTCGGCTTCCGCGGCGGCCTTGCGGCGCGCGTCGTCTTCGACCTGACGAAGGGCGGCCATCTCCGCTTCGGCCTTGCGTTGCGCCGCTTCGGCCTCGGCCCGCCGCGCCTCGTTCTGCGCTTCCTGCCGGCGTGCTTCGATCTCGGCCTTGAGCTTCGCGAGTTCTTCCTCGGCCGATTTGCGCGCGGCTTCGGCCTTCTCCAGCTCGGCATCGGCCGCCAGCTTGGCCGCGGCGTCGGCCTCGGCCTTGCGCTGCGCTTCCGCTTCGAGGCGGCGCTTCTCTGCCGCCGCAGCATCCGCGGCCCGCCGCTCCGCCAGGGCGCGCTCGAGATCTTCGACTTTCAAATCCTGCAGCGCGACCGTCTGGGGCGCCGCGGTCGGCGCGGGCGTTGAGGGCGCGAGGGCAAGATAGCCGCCACCCCCGGCCGCCAGGAGCGCCGCCCCGGCGAGGGCGGCATAGAGCGGCGCGCGGCGCTTCGGTGCAGAGGGCGGCGAGGAAGGTGCGGTTCCCTGCGATTGCGGGGCCGCCGACGCCGGAACCATCGTCGGCGCGCGCGAGAGCCTTGTTACGTCGGCGTCGATCGTGCGTGGCGCCACGCGCTGTGTGGCATCTTCGGCCGATGATGCCGCCGACATGGTGAGGAGCGACCGCCAGCCGGCGATCGACTGCGGCCGATCGGAGGCGCGCACGGCAAGCCCGGCATCGATGCCTGCGATCAATCCCGGCGAAAAGCCTGCAGGTGCGAGGCGCGCCAGGGGCTTGTACTCGTCCTCCAGCAGGCGATCGAAGGCGTTGGGCGGCGCCTCGCCGGCGATCGCATGGTAGAGCGTGGCGGCGAGCCCATAGATATCGGTCCAGGGCCCTTGCTTGGCCGAGGTCATCTGCTCGGTGGCGGCGTAGCCCGGTGTGAAGACCGCCGTCATCGCCATCGTCCGCCCGGTCATCGCCGCGCGCGACGCCCCGAAGTCGATCAGGGTCGGCGTGCCCCTGGCGTCGAGCAGGATGTTGGCCGGCTTGATGTCGCGATGGAGGAAGCCCGCATCGTGCACCTGCTCCAACCCGTCGAGCAGTGTCCGCAGGATGCGCTCGACCGCCGGGCCGTCGAAAGGCGGGCCCGACTTGATGCGGCCTTCCAGCGTGTCGCCATGCAGCATCTCCATGACGATGTAGGCAGTGCCGTTGGTCTCGAGGAAGTCGAAGACCCGCACGATGCCCGGCGCATGATGCAGGCTTGCCAGGGTCCGCCCCTCGGCGACGAAGCGGTCCCGTCCCCAGCCAAAATCGTCGGCAACCTTGGTGGAGCGCGGCAACACCGTCATGCCGGCACTGCGATACGCCAGCAGGGTCGGCAGATATTCCTTGATCGCCACTTCGCGGTCGAGCTGGCTGTCGCGGGCGCGATAGGTGATGCCGAAGCCGCCCTGGCCGAGCACGGCCAGCACCTCGTGCCGGCCGATCCTGGTGCCTGGCTTCAACGCGATGATGTCGGCGTCCGACGCGGCCCCAGCTTCACCGGGCCTCAGTTCCGCCATGACGTCTGGCTACCTCCCACACAGCCGTCACGTCCGTGCCGGCTGCCACCCGGTTCTGCGAATACTCTGAACCTCCGATGAGGTCCAGTGCTGCGCGCACGGCTGCCGTCACCTGCTCTCCGGGACGAGGCGATAGACCGACACGTGCGCGCGAGACTCGGCAGTGAACGCGGTTCCGCTCCAATCCGCGTGCCGGCTCTCCAGCTCGAAGCCGGCAAGCTCGGCCATGAGATCGAGCTCCGCCGGCCAGACGTAACGATGCGGCGAGCGAAACACCTGCGCCTGTCGACCGTCACCGAACCGGAAGTGGTGCGACGTCACGTGCTGGTGCAGCACATCGTAGGTGTCGAGACCGATGTAGCCGGGCTCGGACTGCCAGACGACAGCCGGCTGGCCGGGCGGCAGCTTGCGCAGCTCAGGCACCCACAACTCGATCACGAAGCGCCCGCCGCGCGAGAGATGGCGTGCGGCATTGCGGAAGCACGCGACCTGCTCGGCCTGCGTGAGCAGGTTCGACAGGCCGTTGAAGACCAGGAAGACGAGCGCGTATCGGTCCGGCGCTCGCGCCGTCGCCATGTCGCCGAGAACGACGGGGATCGTCCCCTCATCCACCTTCTGTCGCAGCCTGGCGATCATCGCAGCAGAGAGCTCGATGCCGGTGACCTCGATGCCGCGTTCCCGCAGCGGTATCGCGACACGGCCCGTGCCGATCGCGAATTCGAGAACGCGCCCTCCTTGTGCGAGGTCGGCAAGGCGGTCGACCGCCGGCTGCAGCACCTCGGGCGAGAACATGCCCATACCCGGCGTGTCGTAGCTCTCGGCGGCCTCGCCGTTCCAAATGTCTTCCTGACGCATGGCGCGCACCATGCGATGGGCCGGCGGTGACGTCTAGCAGACGGTCGTGACGCCATTCAGCGGGCCTCGTCCTGCCACGACGAAACGCTGCGTTCCAGAAACGCCATCACGCACGCCGTCTGGTCGGGCAGGAAATGATAGCCCTCTTCGAGGAAGCAGATCTCGGCCTGCGGGGCAGCGCGTTGCAGCCTCTCCTGCGTCTCCCGCGACTCCAGCAGAACATCCCGCCCGCCGACGATCGCCAGGATCGGCATACGGAGCCGGCCCAGCTCGGCATCCGTCAGGCGCGGGATACGGACCACCCGCGGCTTGATGGCTCGCCCCACGCCTTCCATGAGATCTGCGAGCGGCTGCACCGCTTCGGGGAGCGTTTTCGGTGCCGGGCCGAACACCATCTCCCGCATCCTGCGCCGGCCCCAGGAACCCAAAAGGAGAAGTGGTGCTGTCTTCAAGAGGAAGTTCTTCTGTCGGCCAATGCCGGCGGGAGAGATCAAGGCCAGCGCGCCGACTGCCGCCGGTCTCCTGCTGGCATAGTCGAGTGCCAGCCATCCGCCCAGCGACGTGCCGGCGAGAGCGGCCCGGGACAGTTCCAGTCCTGCAAAGACGTCGTCGAGCCACAAGGCATGGGAGTCGCCGGCCAGCGGAAGCCTGGCCGGCGCGCTGAAGCCCGCTTCGCCGATCATGTCGACGGCGAACAGCCTGAACTTGGTCGACCACAGCGCGATATCGAGCATCCAGGCCGCCGAGTTGGCCTGAGCGCCATGAAGCAGCACGACAGGTGGCGCCTCTTCCGGTCCGCATGCCACGACGAATGTCGGACCCTGGCGCGTCGGCAGGCGCCGTTCGGCCTTCGCCACCGGCCATTGATCGAGAACTCGCCGGTACTGCTTCGCGACAGCCACAGCCGCCTCGGCACTTCGATAGACGCCGTCGGTCACGTCAGCGCCCGCCTCTGCAGCTGCAGCATCTCCAGCAGCCTGGCGACGTCGGACGGGTCGCCGATCAACACCACTTTCAGGTTCCTGGCGTGCGGGTCGAACGCCGTATTGAGATGCAAGGGCGGTGTCTCGGCGTTGCCGGTCAACGCAACGGACTGGAGGAACGTCGCCATGCGCTGTGCGCCGTCCACGGAAATGTCGGGAATGTCGACGACGCACGTCGCCCGCACCGCTGCCGACGGGGCAGCCTTGCCGCCTGCGACGCCGGCGAAGGCATCGAGCGCGGCGCCGGCGATGCGATAGGACTTGCCGATCCGGGTGGCCGGGAGCCGTTCCTCGCGGATGTAACGGAGGACGGTCTTGGGGTGCAGGTTCAGCTGCTCGGCGGCCTGTTCGACCGTGACAAGCCTGTCTGACATTCCCTATTACTCCTTATAATTCCCATTATTATGGTATATTTAGGAATAATAAGGATCAACAGGAGAAATCATGCGGCCATCGGATGTGATCGAGGACGCCGGAAAAAAGATGAAGGCCCTGATGCGCGCCGACTTGAGTGTCGCCCTGAAGGAGCGGCGCGCCGACGAGGCGAAGGTCGTCCGCACGCTCATTGCGGCCATCGACAATGCCGAAGCACCGCCCCTGCCTGCTGGACACGCGGCGTCGGTCACCCTTCGCTTCGAAAGCGGCGCGGCCGAAGTCGAGCGGCTGTGCCTCAGCCGTTCCCATCTACGCCGGCTCTTGCGGACGGAAATCGAGGAACGCGAGCAAGCGGCGGCGGCGTTGGACCACCTGAACAGGGCCGATCGCGCTACAGCCTTGCGGGCCGAGGCCCTGGTGGTGAGGCGCTATCTCGACTGACGGCCTTCGCGCTCGTGCGAAGGCCGACCGCTCAATCGCCGCGCCTCAATCGCTGAGGCCGTATTGTCCGCCGACATAGCCGTGGTGATGACCGAAGCGATCGATCATCACCGACGCAAGGTCCTTGGACCCCTCGGCAACCCAGCCGCCGGAGCGCACCGCGTAGCGGTTGGGAGCCTTCGCCGCCCGCGGCCCCTCGCCTCTGGCCAGGGCGCGGGCCGCGCCCATGAGAAGCTTGCGGAATTCCACGATCCCGAGATCGGTCGGCCCGAGATGCTCGCGCGTGCGGTCCTGGATCGGCCCCTGGCTATCCTGGATGGCGGCATCCTGCTCGCTCACGCCCTCGATGCCGCTGTAGCTATCGTATTTCTGCGCCTTGCGATCGATCAGGTAATCGTTCCTGAGATTGCGCACCGGCATGTAGTTCTCGTCGACCTCGGCGTGGATGTTGAAGCCGCCGGCGAACTTGGTGCGTTCGGAGTTGGTGAACGGCCGATCCGGCTGCCAGCTGTAGGTGTAGATCCAGCAGGTCACGTCGTCGACCGGCACCCAGGATTGGCCGTGATAAATCTCGCCGGGAAAGGCGCTGGGCGTGTAGGCATGGTTGGGCATCAGGAACTGCGCGATGCGCCAGTAGAGATCGGTGCTGTCGGTCTTGCGTGCGCCGCCGATCGCGAGACCGGCCTCGTGGCCCAGCACCTGGAATTTGGGCCGGGGATCGTCCTGCACCCAGCGAATGCGGCTGTCGGGCTTGGACTGGTCGGCGATTGCCGCCTTGGCCATCGCCGACCGCGCCGTCGCCTCGTCGGTGGCCAGCACCATATGCAGGAAGGAGAAATGCGACGTATCGATCGCCCCCTCGAGGCTCTGCACCCAGTTGCAGTCCTGCCATTTCTTGGAGACGTACCGGCTGGAAGCCGGCACCAGCCCCATCTCGATCTGCGGCAGCTCGGGCATGGCCTCCCGCGGGCCCATATAGACCCAGATCATGTCGGCCCATTCGCGGGTCGGATAGGCCAGGAGCTTGATCGTCTCCTTGTAGGACGACTCCGGCGGCGAGGTCGGCAGGTCGACGCAATTGCCGTCGAGGTCGAACTTCCAGCCGTGGAAGGCGCAGCGGATGCCGCATCCCTCGTTGCGGCCGAAATAGAGATTGGCGCCGCGGTGCGGACAATGCGGCTCCACGATTCCGACCCGACCGTCGCTGGCACGAAACGCCAGCAGGTCTTCGCCCATGATCTTGATCTTCTTGGGCGGCCCGTCGCGCTCCGGCAGCTCGGCCGAGAGCAGCGCCGGCATCCAGAAACGGCGCAGCAGATCGCCCATCGGCGTGCCCTTGTCGCTGCGGGTCAGCAGTTCGTTGTCTTTCCGGCTCAACATGCCTCTCTCACCTTGTCGACCTCGAAGGATCTCTTCGCCGCCAGCCTTGTGGTGGGCTACGGCGCCTTGAATGCAGTGTCGCGATTGAGCGCGAGCGCCGGTTGGCTGCGCCGGGACGGCTCGCTTGCGTCCCGCGGCTCCCAGTCGTTGGCCGGCAGGCGGGGCATGGCATCGGCGCCGGCGATCGACCGGCCGGCGATGTAGCCGAAGGTCAGGCAAGGGCCGATGGTCGTCCCCGCGCCCACGCCCTTGGTGCCGATCGGATTGGCCATGGCGAGGCCCGCGCAGTAGAGGCCGGCGATCACGCCGCCGTCCGGCCGCAGCACCTGGCAATACCGATTGGTCCGCGCGCCGCCCTTGGTGCCGACGCTGGCATAGAGGAAGGGCGCCGCAAAGAACGGCGGTTGCGCGACCGGGGCCAGCGCGCGGCCGCCGGAATGATGCTTTTCCCAGGCCGTCTCACCACGGTGGAAGTCGAGGTCGACGCCCTCCCGCGACCAGCCGTTGAAGCGATCGACGGTTGCACGCAGGACATTGGGATCGAGCCCGATCTTGACGGCCAGCGCCTCGATCGTGTCGGCGCTGCGCACGAAGCCGGGGTCCTTGGCGGCAAAGGCTTTCGAAAGCCGGTTGCTGTACCGGGAGTCGAAGATGCGCCAGGCCGGGGCGTGCCGCAGCTTGCCGTCGGGCAGGCGCTCGTCGAGCGCTACGCCGAGATTGGGGCTTCCCTCGCTCACGAAGCGCCAGCCTTCGCGATTCACGAGAATGCAGTGCGGACCGTAGGTCTCCTGCAACGGCAGGGCGTGACGCTCGCCTTCGTAGGTCGTGAAGGTGGCCGGCGAGATGTTGGCCTGATCCATGCGCGCGAGCTGCGCACCGACCGCCGCCGCCATGCGCTGGCCGTCCCCGGTATTGCTGCGCGGCGCACCGATGATGTCGATGTCGGGGAAGTGGGCCGCCATGTAGTCAGGCGCCCAGTCGAAGCCGCCCGTCGCCAGCACCACGCCTTGCCGGGCATGAATTCGAACGCTCTCGCCGCCGATCACCGCCTCGACGCCCATCACCCGGCCGGCTTCCGTCATCAGGCTCTTGGCGTCGGCATCCAGGAAGATCCGGCACCCCTGGTCGAGGCAGCCGCGGGCGAGGCCGACGATCAGCCCATTGCCCATGCCGACCTGCCCCGTCAGCAGGCGCCACGCGAGCACGGGCAGCAACCGCAGGACGGTGCGCACCGGCTGCTTGGTGACTGCGCCCATTTCCTTGTAGGAAAAAAACTGCGGCTTCACCGACTTGCGCACGCGATTGCCCAGCAGGCCCAGCCGATAGCGGCTGATCAGCGAGGGCGACACCATGCGGCCCTTGAGCTTGCCGCCCGGTGCTTCCGCGAAGGGATCGGGACCGTTGACCAGCTCGAAGCGCAGCTTTGTTCTCGCTTCCAGGAAACGCAACATCGGCGCCGACTGCGTGGCCAGCGCCTGCCAAAGCTCGTCTTCGTCCTCGGCCCAGCCCGGCGGCGCCGTCGCGCGCAGATAGGCGAGTGCGTCTTCCGGCGAATCGGCAAGACCGCTCGCCAGCATATGGTGATTGGCCGGCACCCAGGTGCCTGCGGCGGACATCGCCGTCGTCCCGCCCAGGACGCGCGCCTTTTCCAGTACGATCACGCGCGCGCCGGCGGCGGAGGCGGCGAGCGCGGCAGACAGGCCGGACGCTCCCGATCCTACGATGACGACGTCGCAGTCGCGCTCCTCAACCAAGACCCCTCCATCGCACCGGAACAGCTCACACTACGCAACGGCGTCTTCGAGCGGCAAATGTTCAAAGTGTGACCTGAAGTGACGACGCAATCTTAGCGACAGACTACTTCGCGAATACAACCTGCTTGGTCGACTTCAGATCGAACTCCTGGTTCAAGCGCTCGGCAAGAACGTCGAGATGCGTGCTGACACAGGTATTGTGCTCGCCGGGCAAGTGGCCGCGCTGGACATTCGACGCCAGATGCTTCCAGGCGGCGGGATCGTATTCCTTGCCCTGGGAATATTCCTCGCATAGCAGGCATGTGATCTCCGCGCGCAGCTTCGGCGGCAGATAGTTCGACATCGCACGGTAGTAGGTCGTCCGTTGCGAGGAGTCCCACGCGCGCATCGATCCGCTGCGCGCCGTTTTCGCGACGCGTCGGAAGATCGCGGGATCGCGCTTCAGGATATGGCGGGCGAGAACCCACACCGACGGCATGCCGCTGCGCCGGACCTTGCGCCCCCACTCCCCCGGCATCAGCTGGCCGAGGCTCGAGATGGCGCGCACGACAGGCCGCATCAGGCGCCGGGCATTGAGCGAGAACGTGTCGATCAGGACGACCTTCTCGACCTCGCGGCCGGCCCGCTCGAGAAGATGGGCAAGCTCCAGGGCGGCAAGACCGCCGTGGCAGTAGCCGCCCACGCGGATCGGGCCGCTGGGTGCCACGGCCTGCACTTCCGCCAGGTAGCGGGCGGCCATCTGCTCGATGGTCGTGATCCCCTTGCTGTCGTCGAGCAGCGAATGAAGGAGATACATCGGCCCGTCGGCCTTCAGCTTCTCGCTGAGGCGAAAGGCATAGAATCCCCAGCCGCAGAAATCGCCGTGACACCAGAACATCGGTGTGCCCGTGCCGGAGGCCGCCTTGGTGATCACTTCCCTTTTTGCCGCCGTCGCTGCGGCCAGCTTCTCGCTGAGCAGGCGGATGGTCAGCTGGGCGCGAATGTCCGACGGCTTGATGTGATGGCGCATCGCCTTCTCGACGGCGAGCAGCATCTCGGTGGCTTGCAGTGAATCGCCGCCGATCTCGAAAAAGTCGTCGTCCATACCGATTTCTGGGCCAATTTCGGGGCCGATCTCCGAACCCGTATCGGCGCGCCTCAACACCTGCTTCCAGATTTCGGCGATCAGGATTTCCAGCGGTGCCGCCGGCGGAATGGCGGTCTCTTTCTTCTGGCTGAAGGCGGCCGACAGCTGCGGCCGCGACGTCTTGCCGGTGGCGCCGACCGGAAAGCGATCGACGACATGGACGTGGCGCGGCCGCTGGAACGGCGCCAGCCGCTCGTAGACGAAATCCACCAGCTCGCTGGATGTCGCCAGGGCGCCGGCCTGCAGCACGACCGCCGCCCCGACATTCTCGCCCAGCCGCGGATGCGGCACGGCGAACGCCGCCGCCTCGCGCACCGCCGGATGGCCGAGCAGCGCCTTCTCGACATCGTAGGGGGCGACCTTCTCGCCGCCACGATTGATGATCTCCTTGGTTCGGCCCGCAACGGTGAGATGGCCGTCCGCGTCGACGCTGCCGATATCGCCGGTTGCCAGCCAGCCATCGACCAGCCCGCTCGGCACCCCATCGATGTCGTCGAACAGATAGCCCGGCATGACGCTGGGCCCACTCAGCATGACATGGCCGGCCTGACCGGGCGGCACGGCCTGGCCCGCGTCATCGCGGATGACGAGTTCGCCGACGGGAATGCGGCCCACCGAACCGGCCTTCGCGGCGTGCGGCGGCAGAAGCGGACCGGTCATCATGCCGGCCTCGCAGAGGCCGTAGAATTCCACGACCGGCCTGGCCAGCAGGCGCTGCAGTTCGACGCGCAGAGGATCGGGCAGATAGGACGCCGTCGACAGCACGAACCTCAGCGAGTCGAGGAATTCGCGGTCGGGCGAGGCCTGCAGCTTTTCCGCGACGGCTTGCAGGAAGGCAGGCGACGCCGTCAGCCATGTCGGCCGCAACTCGGCCAGCCAGCGGTCGATGTCGTTGGCGCCGCCCGAGGCCGGCAGGGCCACGCTGCAGCCGATCAGCAGCGGCACGACCAGTGTCGCCTTGAAGCCGGCGTTGTAATAGATCGGCATGATGCAAGCCGAGCGGTCGGCAGGCGTCAGCGCCAGCCACCGTTCCATCTTGCGCGCCATTTCGATCAGGTTCTGGTGCGTGACCGGCACGCGCTTGGACGGGCCGGTCGTGCCCGATGTCTTGAAGATCGCCGTCCAGGATTGGGCCGTCACCTGGCCCGCCATTGCCTGCCCCACCATCACCTGGCCGGCGGGGCGTGGCGACGCGAGAGGCCGGACCAGGTCGAGCGCGATCTCGTCGAACGAGGCCACCGCTTTGGTGGCCCGGAACAGGGCGAAGTCACCCTCCTGAGCGTCGACCCATTCCGGCAAGGACGCGTCGCCCGGAACGATCAGGGCATCGGGACGGACGCGCTTCAGCTCGGCCCGCAGCTCGGCCGCGGGCAGGGTGGGATTGAAGGGCACCACGGTCGCGTTGGCGCAGATCGCGACATTCAACAGGGCCGCTTCCGGACCGCGCGGCAGGGCGATGCCGACTCGCGAGGCCGCCCCTATGCCGGCGTCGCGCAACTGCCTGCCGACATGCCGGACCTGACGATCGAGATCGCCGAAGGAAAGGACCTCCAGTCCGGTGCTAACGATGGCCGGCGCCGCGGGATCGCGCGCCGCATGGCCCGACAACACATCGGCTATCGTAGACGTCATCGCCTCCTACCCCACAAACCGACACCGGCTCACACCGACTTTGTCTGCGGCAGACACAGCAATCGCACGATAGCGCGTGGGTAGTTACTCAACTTGGGACAAAGCCGTGACCGCATCACGTGCATCTGCACAGTATAGTGGCAGCTGTGATCAATCGGGGGCGGCGTCGATTTCTCTTGAGGGCGCGCGCCGACTTCGTTCGGGCGCTGCGGCGCCCGACGAGCCCACCGCAAGGTCACCATTGTTGCGGTTCGATGACCGTATAATTCAACAGCGGAGGTGCCGCCCGTGACCGCGATCAATCGATGGGACGAGTGGCTGATATTGCAGATCAATCGGCCCGCCGGTCATAGCGAGCTGCTGGATCAGTTCGCCCTCGACGTCGCGGAATCGGCGTTCCTCAAGGGCGGCGTTTTCCTCGCAGCCTACTGCTGGATCTGGTTCGAAAAAGGCCCTCGCCGCGAGGAACTGCGGCGGATGATCGTGGCCTCGATGGTGGCCGCGCTGTTTGTCGCCTTGGCCGCGAGGCTGATGCAGATGGGCTTGCCTTTCCATTTCCGGCCACTGCATGCCCCTCCTTTCGGCTTCAACACACCGCACGGCGTTCACTCCGAGACCCTGAATGCGTGGAGCTCGTTCCCCAGCGATCACGCGGCGTTCTTCTTCGCGCTCTCGGTGCCGATCTGGACGTGGTCACGCCCGCTCGGAGTCGTGGCCTTCTGCTGGGTGCTTGTCGTGATCTGCCTGCCGCGCGCCTACCTTGGCTTCCACTACCCGAGCGACGTGCTGGGAGGCGCTGTCCTTGGCATCGTCTTGATGGTCGCAGTGCGGGGTGCGCTGCTCCGGACGTCCCTACCGGGCTGGATCGTAAGATGGAGCAGCTTGCATCCCGGGCTCTTCAGCACTGTCGCGATCCTCTATGCGCTGGAACTCGCCACCTTGTTCGAGGATGCTCGACATATCGCGCTCGACGCCCTGAGGTTTGTCAGCAAGCTCGTCGCCTAGAAGGTCGTGCCTTCGACTGGACTCGGCCGAAGGCACTCAATCGGATCGCAGCGGGCAGATCAAAGCGAGCGGATCGAAGCGCGAGCCATCCGTCTCGCCGACCTTCACATGAACGCGGGCAGCGACGCGATCAGCACCGCGCGGTGCGGGTACGATAGCCGTCGTAGTACTGGCTGCCGCAAACGACCTGCTGCTGGACGACGTCGTCCCGGTACCCGTTCTGGCCGCGGTTGGTCACGGTCACCGTGGTATAGCGACGGCCGTCGCCCTGGTTGTACCAGCCGCGATTGCCCTGCTGATTGTAGTAACCGTTGTTGTAGTAGGCGTTGTTGTAGCCCGTCGGTGTCGGCTGATAGTAGCCCGTCGGCGCCGGCTGATAGTAGCCGCGCGGCTGGCCATAGCCGTCGCCTTGGCACGCCGCAGCGGTCATGCCTATGCCCGCAACCAGCATCAGTCTGGGAAAGAGCCTCAACATCTATTCCTCCAAGCCAAGATGGCTGAACGCCCCACTACTCGGTCATTCTGTCTTCTTGAAGACGATAACGGTCTGGGGATCGAACAGGTTCCTGTCCACTGCTTTGGCGCAGCCGGACTTGGAAACCCTGTTAGCGGCATCTCAGCGGATGCGGACTTGATCGAACATCCTGCTTCGCGCTGAGGCCTCGGCAGGATCGCGTCCTGCGAAGCGCCTGAGCGCGAAGCAGGATGGCGGAGAGGGTGTCCGCCTTCGCCCATTGATATTATTGGGCTTTCCGCCACTTTACGTTTCTGCCCCCACAATCAACCCCACAAACAACCGACCATAGGCCCCGTATCAGTGGCAGGCACGACCGGCGAGCTGCACCCTTCGGTCCGCACGGCGGGCGAATTCGACGTGGCTCCATCTGACTTCGCGTCCTTCGACGTGGCATGGGCCGCCACGGCACTCCAGACACGCCAGACATCGCCCCGCCTGCGGCCGAGGCCGGACCACCCCCCGGGGGGCCGACCACCCCGGCCGGGCGGGTTCTGGTGCGGCACCCGCGCGTCGGAGCCACAAATTTCAAGCCGCCCGCCATGCTGGCGAAGCGCGACAAGCCGAAGACGGCCGCCCCGGCCGCCCCGGCCGCCGGCAATCCGTTCAAGAAGCCGCCGGCCGCCCCCAAGGCCCCCCGGCCCCCCGTCGTCGAGACCCCCCAGGCCCCCGTCCCTGAAAATACGAGCGCCAGCCCGGCAAATTTGGCCGCTGAGACGCAGGACGCAGCAGGACAGGCCGAGACGCCGCCTCATGAGATTGGAAGGCCTCTGCCAATGCCCCCTACCCCGGAGCGCATTGCGGCCCACCTAAAAATTCCACAAATTAAAAGAGCGCGGCCGATATGTTGTCGGCTTCCGCAAAGGTATGGCATGCCTCGTCGATGACAACCGCTATACGAGCGCTGGCAGTGCACGAAACGGCTCACGCCGTGGTCGGGCACCTGCTCGGCGCCACCATTCTCAATGTCACGCTCAATGCGAAGCTACGAGACGGCACCACGGTGATTGCCCAAGGCTTCGCTCCCCAAAAATGGGGCGAATCCGTTTTGATGGCGCTTGCGGGCGGTACAGCTCAGCGGATGGTTGAGCCGGGGCGATCAATGTTGGATGACCCCCATCATCCGGACTGGGCAAATGACACGGAGAAGGCAGAGATGCTTTACTCCTCCCGCGTAGGCGTCATCGGTACCGAAGGCGCGTCGGATGTGGAGGAGGATAGACTGTTCGCCGAGTTGGAGTGCGCAGCGCACCGCGCCACTGCAGCGGCACTATGCACGTCGGAGCTTTGGTTAATTATCGAAGCCGTGGCGGACCGGCTAATCAACAACTGCTGCAGGCTTTCTGGCGAAGAGCTAGCGCGTACGACTGACGCGATGCCAACTGAGAGAGCGAGGGTGGCACTGAAAGCTGCAGCATGCTCGCTGAACAACTACCGACCGAACACTTGAAAGCCACAGCACAAGCCGACACCTAAAGGGGTATCCGCTGGCGTGTTCGATGATCCTCCACTGTCAGCTCGCCCTGCCGGCGGGCGAAGACGCGACGAGCTAGCAACTACGGCTGATCTCCCGACAGGGCACGCAACATGCAGTCCAGTTTGAGTTGCTGACCGGACACGGCCCTTCGGCCTGCTGCCCCTCCGAAGGCCGACCATCCCGGCCGGGTGGAGTGGAGCACGGCACCCGCGCGTCGGTGCCAGAAATTTCAAGCCGTGCCGAAGCAGAGCGGCCTACTTCTTGATATGCAAACTTGCCGCGCTTAGCGCTTTGAATTCTTTCGCTACCGTGTTTAGCGCATCAGCGTGCTTCCCACCAACTAGTGTATCGGCTCCGGAACAGACGCTAAGCAGCGCACCGCACGCAAGGTCAAAGGTCTCCAGGTCCTCGTCGTCCCCAATAGCTAAAGGCTGCTCCGTGATTGTGAGAGCTTCCTGCGTGCTATCCAGGTGCCGACTGATTGACCGCGCCGAGGGATGTGCCGCATCTCCAGACAAGAGGCGATAGTATGTGTAGCCGTCCCGCAAGTCCGCCCCAACCGCTTCGGCTTGATGATTTATCGCCTTGCCTTTTGGGCGGGCGTTTATCTCGCTCATGAAGGTGGCGAATTTCGGCTCAAGATCAGGGTCACTTGGCAGATTGTGCGCAGCCAGGTCATTCATGAGTGTGCGAGTTCTATAGTCATAGTCCCCACCCACCTGCTCCATGAAGCCATGCCCTTTTGTGATCAGTCCTCCAATCCAAAACAAATTCTCGTAGCAGCAGCGAGCGATGGTCCGTGCTTCTACTACGAACTTATTCTCCAATAGCAGGCGCACGGCCGCGAAGTGCTGGAGGGTCCGAGACAAGAGCAAAATAGCCGCGAGTTGGACTGAGAACTCCTTGCTGCTTTGGTCTCCAAATTCGGCGTCCAACACGACTCGCTTGGACAAGGCCACTACCTTATTCCCAAGGACCGCCCACGCTGCGATCGCGTCTTCCCTATTCAATTTTTTCCTCCTGCCGGGGGTGCCCGGCCCCCTGCATCGTCGCTGCGTCCACGCTCCTAAGCGCATTGACCGTCCAAAGGTTATCCAGCAGGCACCATGATCCGAAAGCACTATCCCCTAAGCGAAACTGGCATTCGCAACCTTCAGTGATTTGATTCGCGGCCTGATCAAACGACGTTTGGAATCTGCCGCCGCGCGAGCCGATCAAATTTGTCCCACTTTTCGACTAAGTCTGTAGCTGCCCTGTTCATCACATTCATGCGCGCTCGCATATCGGGTGTATAGAAATCACGGTCTTCGTTATCGTAGACCGGAGACAACCAGTCGGCGGCACCACGTGAAACGGTTTTCTCTCCGACCTCGCGCATCAGTTCGCGCGCAGCCTTCCTGACATGCATCCAAGCGGTGTTTACCTCGGGATTGATGAATTCATACTGTGGTCCCGACCATGATTGGAATACGTCTATCGGATCTAGTAAATCTGCCTTGAAGCTGGCACCGAAGTCGTGCTGTCGCAGGAAGCTATCGGTCGCTGGAGTGCAGGTGCTGCGGATAGCCCTCATTAGATTTTCATCATGGGGATAAGGTGTCGGCAGCTTGGTAGTCTCTGGCAAGATCCGGTCGAGCACCATCAGAATGCAGCCGAGAGCCAGCATCGCGTAGGCCACGCCCGACGGGGGCTCGGAGGCTGATAACTGCTTGTTTAGAAGCAGGAAGATACCAACAACGATAAGTTGAAGGACGTTAGAGTAGAGCGCCAATGCCCCAAGAAGAAGGAAGCCGCCCCATCGCGTAAGCGCACGCCCTCGCACGTATTTGTAGAGGCGCGTCGCCCATTCGATGTTCTCCTGCGAAAACCAACCAGGCATTTTCATACGCCGTGCCCCCCACCCCGAGCATCCTACCTACGAAGCTCGCCCATCTCACGCCTGATCTGCTGGCGTCGTGGTTGCAGGACGGCTCCAATACGGTAGTGGGTGATCCACAAATGCCTGCGCTGGTTCATCGTGGCGATGTAGCGCTCGGACGGCAGTGCCCGAATGAGGAAGGGGGGGGGGATGGCTCTAGACGAACACGCGGACAGATGCCCATGTTCATTCGCGCCCGGCTTCGATGCAATCGAGGCGCAGGCGCCTCTGTAGCGCGAATGCCAGCGTTCTGCACCAAGCCGAGCAGCCCCCCAAATTTAAGCGCCTGTTCGTGCCCCGGCTCACGTACTCTCGTCCCCAGGCATCAGGTTCAAGACTGCCGCGGACAAGTGCGCGCGCCTCTGTTGTTCCAAGCTACGGGTGGAAATCAGGACCTCGCTGCGGGTATAATGTCTGGGGTCATCGACGTGAAGTCGGACGGCCAGGGCGGCTTCGTCATGATCAACAAGGCGACCGGCCAGGCGACCCCGATGGGCGGTCAGCAGGACGGCGCATCGAAGTTTGGCATCGGCACCGCGCCGGGGGCACCGCAGCCCGGCACAGCTCCCGCTCAGTTCCCCAACGCCAGCGTCCCCGGCAATCTGCCGTACCGCGACGCGTTCGGGCTCACGGGCGCAAACAGCTACCTTGCCGGCCGTGCGCAGGACCTCTTTGAAGGCCGCATGGGCAAGCAGACCGGCGCGGTAAACGATGCCATCACGCGTCTGGAGATGATCAACAACCAGGCTATCGACGCCCTGAAGGAAAACGTCGATGGCGTGTCGCGGCTGAAGGACAGTCACCGTCGCATCGTCGAGATGCTGCCCAAGCCCGGCAATCTTCTGTCTGGCCCGTCGTACGCCTCAAAGCAGTACGGCGCGCTCATGGAAGAGCTGGACAAGGAAATCGGCATCGAGACGCAGAACCTGAACTCGCCCGGCACCGCGACCATCAAGTCCAAGTCGGCCGAGCGTGTCCGGCGCCTGTCTGCGGCTCGCGACAACGTCGCGTCGGTCCTTCAGCAGCTCAGCGGCAACGGCCAGCAACAGACACAGGGCGGCACGCCGCAACAGGCACCCGCCGCGCCCGGCATCAAGGACGGCGCGACAGCAACCAACCCCTCGACGGGTCAACGAGTGATCCGCCGTAACGGCAAGTGGGAACCCCTATAAGTGAGTGATCTTCCTCCCGGCTTTGTGCTCGACGACAGCCAGCGAATGGACCCCGTCGAGGCGCTGCCGCCCGGCTTCACGCTTGACGAGCCGAGGTCGGGAGGCCTCGCGCGCGGCGCCGCCTACAGCACGCAGGGCATCAACCGCGCGATCAGCGACACGCTCGGCGCGCCGGTAGACCTCGCGAACGCAGGGCTGAGTGCCCTTGGCGTGCCGACCAGTGACGAGCCCTTCCTCGGCAGCAAGAGCATTCGAGGCGGCCTCAACCGCACGCTGTCGTGGGCCAAGCAGCAGCTCGGCATCGGCGATCCCGGCTTCAAGGCCGCCTATGACGACATCAACGACGTGCCGGAGCCGTATCGCCCGGCCGTGCGCGCTGGTGAAGTGACCGGCGCGACCTTGACGGGCGCGCTGCCGATTGCGGCCGCAGCCCGCGGCAAGTCGCTGTACGACGCCGGGCGCATGGCCGAGCCGGTCATGACGGGCGCGCTCAAGACGCCGCAGAATGTCTGGCGCGGCATGGTGTCTGAGGCCGCGACCAGCCCGAGCACGCTCACGACCAAGATGCTGCCGGTGACGGCCGGCACCGCCGCCGCGGCAGCCGGCGCCGAAGCTGTCTTCCCCGGCAGCGAGACGGCCCAGCTCCTCGCGCAGCTCGGCGGCGGCATGGCCGGTGCGGCAGCGTCCACGTCTGCCCAGGCTGCCGCCAACAAGGGCGGCGGCTTGCTCCAGCGCATCATGGAGCCCTTCACCACCAAGACCGAGGAGGGCTTGAAGAGCGCCGCGGGCCGCGCCCTTGGGCCGAAGCTCGCCGAAGCCGGCGAGAGCCCGGACGCCATCATTGCCCGGCTGCAGGCCGGGCAGGTCGCGCCGGGCCGTGTCGCTGTCGATCGCGCGCAGAGCCCGCTGCTGACCGGCGCCGCAGACACGTTGGCGAAGGACAACCCGAACCTCGCGAACGCGGTCACCAAGGGCCGGCAAACCTACGAGGGCAACCTCCAGACAGGGACGCGCGACGCCTTCGAGGCAGGAGACGCGGCAGCACTGTCTCGGACGGCCGGGGCTCGCGAAGCCGACTTCAACCGCATGAACGATGACTGGATCGGCGTTGCCGAGCGGCAGGCGCAAGAAGCTCTTGCCGCCGCGGCCGGGGCGCCGGGTCAGACCAAGGCCGCGCTGTCTATGCGCGCTCGCAACGTGCTCGAACAGGCCGTGAGCCGTGCCCGCAACGTCGAGAGCCGGCTGTGGGGTCGTATTCCCGGCAACCTGCCGGCCCGCGTGCGCAACACGAACGGTGTCTACACGGAAGTCCGCTCGGAGATGCTGGACGAGCAGCAGCTCCCGGCGGTGATCGAGAACGCCATTGTGCGTCTGTCGAGCCCGAACGCCAACCCGACGTTTCGCGATCTGAAGAACCTGCGCTCTGAAATGCTCAACCAGGCGCGCAGCCTCCGCAGCGGCGCAACGCCTGACTTCTCTATGGCCCGGCGCATGGATCAGCTTGCCGGGGGCGTGCTCGAAGACATGGCGGCCCTCAACCATCCGGCTATCGACCCGGCGCGCGCCTACTCGCGCGCGCTGAACGACCGGCTGACGCGCTCGTTTGCCGGCGAGGTCTTGGGCACCAGGGGCAACGGCATGGACAAGGTGCGGCCCGAGCTGACCCTCGACGCCGCGACGACGGGCTCGAAGGAGAAGGTTGCTTCCCAGCTTTCCGAGCTTCAGACAGCGGCATCGCCTGTCCGGCCGAACGGCACGGTGAACCCCGGCAACGCGGCCGTGCAGGAGATGCGCGGGACCGTCGAGCAGCACCTCCGGCTGAACGCCGAGAAGGCGCTTCAGAGCGGCAACGCGCGCACCATCGAGCGCTTCATTGCCGAGAACCAGACGACGCTTGACCAGTTCCCGCAGTTCCGAGCGCAGCTCGTCCGTGCGGCCGAACACCAGAACACCCTTCAGAGCGTCACGTCGCGAGTAGACGACCTGCGGACGCAGGCCCAGAAGACAGCCGCGTTCGCCCGAGTGCTCAAGGCCGGCGAAGACCCCTCGCGCGCCGTAGCTGGTGCGCTGTCTGGCGAGACGCCCGTGAAGTCCATGCGTGAGATTGCGACGCTGGCTCGTACCGGCGGCGAAGAGGCCATCGGCGGTCTGCGCGCTGCCGTGCTGAAGCATGTCACCGACAGCGCCATGGTCGGCGATACCTACTCGTTCGCGAAGGCAACGCAGCTTCTGCACACGCCGCTGTCGCCGAACGGCCCTTCGTTGCTGAAGTCGATGCGTGACAATGGTATACTCAATGCCACGCAGTACGCGCGCATCGGCCAGCATCTCGACGCCGGCCTTGCGAACGAAGTCTCGAAGGTCACGGGCCTGCGCGTCGGGAGCATCGGCAACGACCCCGGCATGTGGCTTGAGGCTGCAGCCCGCATCGTCGGCGCCAAGGTCGCAACGGCCTCCGGCGCAGGCGCTGGCGGCTCCGGCAACTCCCTCCAGGCGGCACAGCTCGGCGCGAACATCGCCAAGCGTATGCTGGCTCATGTGCCGAAGGACCGTATGAGAACGTTCCTTGCCGACGCGATGGCGTCCGACGATCCCGCAATGCTGATTAGCATCCTTGAGCGCAGTGCAGCCTCGGCCGTCCCAGCCGGCAAGTCCCTGTCTGTCACCAACATGCGCGGCCTTGCGGCACTCCGCACGATCCTCCTGCCGGCCGATCAGACAGAGCCCGTTTGGGAAGATGTTCCGCAGGCGCCCCGGCCGCTATCTATCACCATCACGCCCCACTCAGGAGCGTACCCGGCGCTGCGATAATGCTTACTCAGCACTCGACTGATCGCTCGCCGCCTTCTCGCTATTAGTTGGCAGGCTATCGCATTTCGATAGACTCTCTTCGCCGCCAAGAAGGGCGCAGAGCAAGTCTATCCGGCATTGAAGCACGAAGCGAAATTCAGAGCGCTACGCCGGCAAAGGTATGAATCGCGGCGATTATGCTCGCGATGGCCCCTGCTGCCTTTGCGGCAGGACCAATGATGCCCGCAACCCTCTTCAGAACCCCGACCAGACCTCCGACCGTCTCAGTCGTCGGGCTCTCTGCACCCCTGGCAATCGCCGCGAGAATCTCGCCCTTAAGATCGCGGTCGAGTTCAGCGGCATGAATGTCTCGCTGGGCACTAGCGAGTATCCGACGCACCTCTGTAATGCTCTCAGCGCTAAATTCGCTTTGAGAGGTCGAGGTGGTGGCATTGCCCCCTTGCGATATTGATGAACCCGTAACATTCCCGTGGATGTTGATTACATTCTTCACGTTGGTCACTCCCGCAATTGGCAACGAGTCAAATAAACTAGGGCCACCGCGATTATCGAAACGAACGAAATCTCCAAAAAGATCATGCCCAGCCGCATGCGCACGCATGCGAACTCTATCGCGCTCAAAGGTGGCATCTTCTCGATAGATTTTCAAAGCTCGCGCTTTATAGCTTGGCGACCGATCTGCCTGCCTAACAATGTGATCCAACAACCGAAGGCGGCAGTCTTCATCATCTTCGCCGCCATGCCAATCCAAGACAAGAGGTGCAAGCTCATCGTAATAAACGTGGTTTAGCCCCAAGGCCAAGCCGGATCGCACAATGACGCTCACATCACTTGCGCCGAGCTGCAAATATTCGAGATTCCTTGCGAGGTTCTTTTCTTGGGTAACGTTCAGCCGATGCATCCACGCGCGCACATTATCCGGCTGCGCTTCAATATCTTTCATTGGGACGCCTAGGTCCTTGAGGCCCAGCATGTCATTTTCCGTGATCGCCCATACAGAATACTGGCTGACCACCGCGTCGTCATGTCGGCCCAGGTCCTTCACGATCTGCGAGTTTTCATACCGAGGATCGAATATGTGTTCGGGCGCGCGGTTCAGCCCGACGGCGACTAGCGCAAGCTTGAGTACGTCAACTGTTGCCGTGTCTATGTTCACGCGCGTGTTTGTGGCCGCCAGCGTACTGTGCTGGGCGTGCTGAAGTGCGGCCAGCACAACCAGGTCCTCGGGAAAGTCGTGGTCTCGCTTTAGACGTGAATAGGCTTCGTCGGGCTGCAGTGCGAATAATGCGGCAATTGCAGAGGCCGCGGTCTGCGGGTCATGGCTGAAGTTTTCAAGAGTAAAACTGATGGCTTCGCAGGCAGATTCGACGCGACCGACGCGCGCGATTGCGTTTAGTGCCCAGCGGCGCACTTTATCGTCATGCCGCCCCTGATTGTACAAAACGCCGATAACGAGTTGCTCCATCGGCGCACGGTCGGCTTCGCGGAGGACGTGTCGCGAGCGAAGTAGCTCGCAAAGATGTTGCAACCCGGCTTTGATTGATCCAACGCTACTCGATCCGATCTGCGCCTTAATGTACGAGGCCACAACCGAATCGATCGGCCGTAGAATCATTGTGATTGTGCCGCAACGCCCTTTCTCAATCTTGCGTGTTCCAGCATAACGGAACGCGACCAAGGGTCAAAGTCGTCTAGATCATTGATCCGAGACGCCCAATCGAGCCAACACAAATCGTTGATGGCGAGCCGCCGCCTCATCGGCTCAAACCACGGCGGGCAGTCGAAATCGATAACTGCTACGAGGTCGCGCGACTGGTTAGCCCCCGGCCAGAGGAAATACCTCAAGCTGGCCGAAAACGCATTCACAGCATGAGTAGGGGCAACTACAGGGATATCGAGGTCAAGCATGGTCGCATGCACTCCGCTATCGACAATCCCCAGATCGCCGACGTTGAAAAGCGTGCTCTCATGTTGATGAACAAGGGTAGAAAATCCGATTGTACGGCGGAGGGCGAACGCGTCCCGGCTTTCGCGGTAACGGCCCTGTCGATAACTAAGAACGGAGTTTGCTCGGACCACACATACGAAGGACCACAAGAACACCAGATCAGCGGCATCGGCCTTTGGATCACCGTACCGGACATGCCCGGCACGGAGGAGTGAGAGAACATCTCCCCTCTCAATCCGGCCATTTTCACTATGAAGGCCCTCAAGGTGCTTGCGATCGAGCGATAGCACCGGGCCTCGAATTAGATCGCGAACACGCCGCCGAGTTGCCATCGGGGCGCGATAGGTTTCGGGGATACTCGTATCAGTGAGAAAGTCTCTCAGGAAGAATTGCCCTGGCGCAGGACGGAAGAAGGGGCTGTGTTCTCGCCGCTCAATAATGTCCTCACTAATTCGGGCTTGAAGCGTCTTGTGCTGTGTCTTGCCGTGTAATTGTGGTGGGACCAGATCGCTCTGGTAGGCAAGCGTGAGAATTGCCCGCGGACCAAGCGGTCGGCGCGCGCGTTGAAGCACCGCAATGGCTATCTGCAGGTAACTGTCCACGTCGCCAGTTTGTCGCGCGGCGCGGCGATGCGCAACGCCGGGGTAGCGGTGTTTCCAGGCCCTTTCTGCACACATCGAGGTGGCCGGGGTGGGGCCGCGACCGTGCGGGATTGGCCCCCGCGCGGCCGCTTCGCTTCTGCGGGAGCAAGGAAGCTACGTAGCGCGGAGCGATAGCGCAAATTTAGTACCGTGGACGTGATCGGTCGCGGGGCAGGTCGTTGTGGGCTCGGACGCGTCGTTCCAGTGCGCCACCCCTCAGGCCGCAGGACCCGCCGCAATCTCCCACGCAACATGTCCCTTGCCAGTCGCATCCACACGGCGGACCAGCCGTCGCTCTAGCAGGCGACGAAGCCGACCACGAACGCACCTTTCCTCTTCCCTTGCCGCCTGCATGCTGACCGTGCCGATGTCGCGCGCCGCCATAACTTTTTTCGTCAGATCTTGCGCAGTGCATGGCCGTTTGGCCTCGCGCAGTGCGTCAAGGACGAGGCGTTCCGTCTCGGCGACGTGTGCTCGGTCCGCCGCGAACCTCTGTTCAATTATCTCCCAAGCCGCGTCACTATCACTTTGAACAGGGCCAACAATCCAATCATCAAGCTCCTTGCGGACGTAGAAGCGCTCGCCGCCAATTAGTCGAGGCGTGACGTGACGCCCGACGACTCGGTCAAAGCGCTCCTCTCCCAAGCCGCCGCAATATCGGCGGGCGTTCCGCCGAGACAGCAATCCGCATTCGCCTACGGGGATCAGAGTGCGAGACACCGCGACGGCCTCTCAGTCGTCGTCGCTGTGCGACAGACGCCAACCCGGTCCGAGCATCAACGCGGCTGCGAACGCTAGCCGCATCTTGGCATCGCGCAATGCCCCGGCCGTCACCTCTTCAGAGCAAGCCCGCAGCATGTCACGCACAGCGTCGGCCGTATTGGATAACTGCCGGAGCGCATCAGTTACGTCACGCGAGTGCGCTGCCTTCGTGGTTTCGGCGCGGTGCGAGTTTAGGTCGATGATGTTGCTCAAGGTGCCACTCCATTTAGAGGAAGATGGCAAGTCATTGAGCACAGAATAGTCACGATTGCAAAAGATAAAGTCGTCTCTACCCGTCTGCTTTCGTCTTGTTCTGTAGTGCTTCTTTCAAGACGAAGAGAGACAGCACAGCGTTGTTCAGAAATGGTAGCGTTGATATGTGGCAGACAACCTTTGGATGCATATCATGCCGAGACCTAGCAGAGTTCACAGGTTCAAAGACAACGGGTCAAATTGCTGGGCGTCCATTGTCCTCAGCAGCGGGGAACCGTGCTGGATAAGCGTTTCACCCGGCAGTGTAGTGGTGAAGCGCTCGCGGTTTGGTCTGTTCGGCTCACTGATCTACAGGGAAACGGATGGCCGCAGGAATGCCGCGATAGCGGCAGCACTCTCGCGCGCGGTTCCAAACAGCTTATTACCGCACGGCTTTTCAACTGCCGCCCTATCATCGTTCACAAACGCGGCGCTTTACTGCTCCAATAGTTCCGAGTTGAGTCATCTACTCGATAAAGCCGCTGCCGAGGGCGAGCAGCAGCACGACATGAACACCGAATGACTGCACCTGAACAGCATCGGTTCTAGCAGGCGGGGCAAGGCAATGGCGAAACTCTATGCAGGGCTAGCAGGTCTCAAGCTCGCTGGCGACGCTTTCGACCTTGGCGACGGCATCAGGATCGAAGGCGCATTCGGACACCTAATGCTGCCATTCGTGATGGCCTTCAAGCCTGCGCCCTTGGGAAAGCCACATCCCGGCCCGTGGAGAGCTGTGCGTGGCAGTTCGGGCATGGACATGACCGCTACGTTACTCGTACCCGACAAGATTGGTGACGCAAGCGAGTGGGAAGTCGCGCGCACCATCGTTTTCTTGCTTCGGCTTGGCGTGGATCCTGCGACCACGGTACCCGTTCTCAGCAGCCATCCATTTGCCGAACTCGCGACGCTGCCGGAGCACGAAACGAAGATTAGTGTGCTCGAAACTCGGGCGCGTGCATTTGCATTGATCGTAGACCAAGCAGCGCTTGGCGAACCGCAGGCTGCTTGGTTACGCGAAAGATGGCGCAAGACGCTTGAGCTTCTACGTTCCAGCGCCGAGTTCGAACTAGCGGTAGCGGCCATGGACGCTGGGCAATTCGAGCGCAACACTGCCCTGACGATGGTTGCGCTTTGGAGCGCACTAGAGGCGATCTTTGCAGGGGATCGCAACGAGCTAAAGTTTCGACTATCGACCTACATTGCGAGCTACTTGGAGGCGCACGGACCAGAAAGGGCGAAACTTCAGAAGGCGATAGCGAAGCTGTATGATAAGCGGTCGGCGGCCGTTCACGGCCTCCCAAAGCACAGCGCCGACGACGTTCTCGAAGTATTTTCGCTGATGCGCGCTGTGCTCATGAAGATCATTGACGCGGGACGCGTTCCAACTCGCCTGGATTTGGAAACAGCGCTGTTCGGCTAGGTGCGACTAGCATTCGGTCGCCCAGCGCACTAGACGCGGGCGAGAGCGTCCAACTCACCTTCAAGCTTCATAAGCGGCTTTAGAATTTCCTGCCGCAGGACCTGAAGGTTGCCGCGATATTCGGCCGCGAGATTAGGGTGGTATCGGTTTAGGTACGCGCCTCGACCCCACCCCCACCACGCCGGGCACGTCGCGCATTCCGGCCCTTGACCGTTGTGCTGATAGTACCGAGCGATGGGGGCGCCGACGGAACGCAGATAGGCGAACACGCCATCGTCAGACCAATCACCAATTGGGAGCCACACTTCGCGCCCCGGGATCAAGTCGAATACGGTGCTGTGCTCGGTGATCTTCTTGCCGGGGGAGTTCGCCAAGAGGCCATAGCCAGTATCAGAGCGACGCGTGCCGCGAACTTCGAGCGTAATACCATCGGCGACCATGCGGTCCTGGATAGGGAACCAAAGGTTATCGGCGCAGCATTGAAATCGATCGGCGATTGAAACGCCCCCAGCGTCGCCATGTGCCTGCTTACGGCCGAGCGGCGTGCAGGCATTCGGAACAATGTCGCTAGGCCGGCCATGCTGCGCAATCCATCCGCGAGGATTGGTGGCAATCCGCACGAACCGCGGCACCATCGCCTCGACCTCGCCGACAACGGCCCGGGTTTCCGGCAGCAGCTCGCCCGTGTCGCAATGGTAGAAAGTCACTTGATGCCAGTACGGATGCAGCAGGTACACCAGCGCAAGGCTGTCCTTTCCGCCGCTGAAAAGGACGCCGATGCGTTCGTGGCGCGTCAGCGGTTCAAAATCGACGGCCGGGAGCACAGGCGCCGGTGCGCCGGCCGCGGGCAGAGGTCGAAACGCGATGCCGACATACCGACCACCATACAAGGGGGCAGTCAGGGCAGGCGTTCCGTCATCGGCACGGAGGCCGGGGTTGTGGACGACCTTGTCGCCGTAACCGACCACTGCATGCTGGAGCGTGCGAGAGGTGCCACAGAGTATGTAATGCATCTCTGGAAAACCGGCAGCCATGACGGAAAGGGTATCGTCTAGATCGGCGCTGCCCACGACGAATGCCGCGTTCAAGTTGCGGGCACAGGCCCACGTCTTGAGGGCCATTCCCCATTGATCGAACGGGGGGTTGCCGTCGAGAAAGTGCGGCACGTCATCAAGTGCCAACTCGAGGACGGACGCAATGGCCGCGCGAAAGCAATCACCGTAGACACCGGCTTCGGGATTGTGATGGTTGTGTTGCTTGATAGGGATCATGAGTAATTGCTCTGTCGGCGCACGGCCGGTCGTTGGTGGGCTGGAGGGGCGAAGGCGCTGCTACGGTCAGCCGAAAAGCCCAAGCGGACTATCCGACTGCGACTTGCGCGGCGCAGCGCCCATCGCTGCATCGACTTCGTCGAACCACTCGCGCAATTGCTTGTCAGACACCCCGTGGCCCGCCGCCAGTCTCGCGAGGCCTTCGCGGGTCGCCCATGACGGCGGCTCGCGCCAAACCTCACGGGGCGGGGTGTCATCCGACTGAGGGAGGGACTGCCGATGCGACTTCATTGGTAACCTTCATATTGGATTGGTGGTGGCGCGCGATGCTTGATGCTATCGACGCAGCGACAGCACGTGGCGGATGACCAATTCCAGGCCAGGCCCGCCCATGAACGCGCAAATGCTCGATGCAAAGCACATGCTTAGGTCAAGCGCGCGGCAAAGCAGCTTCATCATGAATTCTCCAACTGTGATTTGAGGGGGAAAGTAAGGTGCGCAATGCCCCGGCCGACTAGATGTCGATACCGGGCACACCGTGCGCAGGACCTGCCGTCGCAATAGCGGCGGCCGGCAGTACGGGGCACGCATCGTCGTCATCCACGGCTGTCAGGACCGAGGCTTGCTTGGCCTCAATCCATTGATGCCCCGCGGCGGTTACGACCCACACGGCGGGATAGCCGCGTGTCTCGGTTCGAGCCTTTCCGCGTGCCAGCAGGCCGGCGCCCTCCAGGCCCTTCAGGGCCGCGTCGATTGCCTTCGGGTCCGCGTCTAGCTGTTCCGCCAGTACATCCGCCGCCGCCTTGATCTTGTTGCCAGGGTTGATGCGTAGGGGACTGCCAGGGGGCTTTTCGGAAGCGACGACGGCAGACAGAACTTCAAGCCGGTTGTTGTCGTCCTTCGGGTCCCATTGAAACTTGGGCCTGAATGGAACCATGACGGGCACGCGCTCCCTGACGATGTTTCCAGCTTCGTCCGCTACGTCGATGTCTTGCACTTCGCGCAGGAAGTAGCGCCGCGCCACCCATGCGTCATGGTTGGCCTTGGCGCCGTCCACTTGAACTACACGATCCCGGATATCCGCCGGCAGCTTGGCCTTGTTCCCATTGTCGAGCGACGTGAGCGTAATGGCGGTGCGGACGCCGCCGCCCAGAGCGCTGGCGCCGCGAGCCGAAGCAAGGTCGCCCGCGCCGCCTTCCCGTCCGTTGGTCTTTGGCATGTGGTGAGGGAGCAGGATCACCACATCGTTCCGCGCTGCCCAATCGTTGAGCAAGGCGATTGCCCTGCCCATGGCGCCGTTGTCGTTCTCCGGCACACCGTCAAACACCGATGTCATGGTGTCTAGGACGACGGCGCAGATATCACCGGCGGCGGCACGACGCGCTGCAATCTCGGCTGCCAGTAACGTCATGTCAGGCCCAAGCTCAACACGCGAACCCCGATCAGTGCAGGCGGCTGCGGTAAAGCCAGGCGTATCTACGAACAGAGGTTCGTGGACCAAGGCGGCCGCGTTGATGCCGTGCCGCTTCAGCCACCCTTCGCGACGACGACGGGCGACGCCAAGGTCATCTTCGTTGGACACGATGATTACATCGCCGGTGTGCTTGAAGGACCTTTCGCCGATCAGATCAGGACGATTGGCGGCAATGGCGAACGCTATCGCCAGCACGAGGGCGCTCTTGCCGGTAGCCGGCTGGCCGAGCATGGCCGCGACTTCACCGCGCGCAAGGAACGAACAAATAGCGCGCCGCGCCGGCAGTGGCGTTGTGGGCGCATTGCGGCCCAGAGGCACCAGACGCAAGTTGCGCGGAGGCTTGGCCGGCTCTGGCGACGTTACGGAGCCGCAATCGGGCTCAACGTCGATGCCCGGTACGATAGGCGAGAAAGGTGACACCTGCCGGCGGAGATCGGCCCAAGCCGTTGCGCCCACTTCGGCTGCCAACCACGCCTCTACGTCCGCGCGCGTCTTTTCGCCCTCGCCGCCGTGAGTGCCGTGATGACACTTGAAGACACGTGTTTCCGGGTTGTAGCCGGTGCGGTCGTCGGCCTTGCTATGCAGATGATCCCACGGACACCTGATGTGCAGGAAACCGCCGCCCTGCAGGTGCGACCAATCTACCTTGCCAAGCTTGTCGAGCCCGGCCAGGACGGCGTCACTGCCAACGTAGTCACGAGCTTCGTCGATTGTCGCGGGGCCGGCGCCTGATCCTCTGGCCGTGCCGGCACGTGTCTGCTGTGCCTCGGCCCACTCGCCGGACAGCGCGGCCTTGATCGTGTCAGGGTGGTAGCGCCGTGTCGGCTCCCACTCGGTCAAGCGTACCGGAAATGGCTCGCCACCGTTCTCAGCAATCCGCTTCGACTTGTTGTTGATCGAGCCGGGCAGCCGCATGTATTGGCCAGGCTTCTGGTGGCCAGGGTCTGAGCCGGTGTTGGAGTAGAACGCGAGAGTACAGGCCCGCATGATTGTCGCGTACTGCTCAATGTCAGTGATCGCTTCCGACAACAGATAGCCGTACTGGTAGGACGCAGCCGAGGTTTGAACGATATAGGACGGCGGACCGAGGCGATTGCGGATTTCGGTGTCGTTGCCGCCTGTCTTTTCGATGCAATCGTCCAAGACGATGACCGGGGAGCCGTCCCAGTATGCGAGCTTACGTGACGCTCCTTCCTCAGTGCGCACGAAGCCGTTCGAGTAATAGGCGTTGGTCTTATCGAGAGAGGACAGCGCATACGTCCCGGCCCTGCCGCCGTACATGGCCCGCTTCATATCGCGGTCCTCCTCCTCGCTCTTGGGTTCAAGCGTCAGGGCAGCCGCAATCCAAGCGTCCTGCCAGCGGACGCCGAAAACGGTACGCAAAAACACTTCGAGGGTCGCGATGATAGGCTTGGTCGCGTGCGCGTGTTCATTACCGGCGATATCGTCGCCAGGGACGTTGTCGAACATTAATCTTCCAGATTGATTGATGGCTGAGGCGCGACGTTAGGGCGTCGAGCGGATCGTTTGTCAGGCGAGGTCGTCAGCTACAGCGCACGGCCCTCATCGAGGCCTTGTAGGTGGCCCGGTGCCGCTTCCTCGGATGCCAGGATCATGTCGGCGAGCTGGTGGCCGAGGGCGGCATCGCGGAAGGATATGACTTCTTCTCCGTCCCGTGCGTCCTTCGGCTCCCAGCGATCTGGATCGACGCGGCAGCACGACAACGTCAACAGGTCGCCGTTCTCCCAGCGAAGATACTCACCGTTGCGGACGTATGCCTGCAACTCGCCGGCTAGAATGTTGCTGACCGTCTCAAAGCGCTCCGCCGAATGGCCGTGCTCTATGTAGACGCTACCCAACCACAATGGCTTGGTGACGGCTTCCGCCCATCGCGGCGCTCTGTGCTTGCGCATTCCGATATGGAAGCGGATCAGCCATTCCCACGCGTCAAACGGGTGTTGGTTGCCGTGTTCGTCTGATTGATCGAATTCGATCACACCTCCGGCCGCAACCTTCGGCGCGAGATCCGCGGCCAACAATTCAGGATCAGGTAGCAAGCGGCCAACGTCGATGACACGTGTGATGTGGCTAGACATGCTCGCGGCCCTCGCCGGCGCCGCTGCATGGATGGATGACAATCTCGGCACATGCTGCGCTTAGCACGTCGGCAATGCGCTGATACTTGCCAGCGCTACAAGCATCGCCCAAGGCTAGCGCGGTAAAGGATCGATAAAGCGCATCTTCGGTTAGCGGCTGCAGTCGCGGCTGAATGTATTCGGCAGCCGTATGCGACAGCTCGGGCTGCGAGCGACGGAGCCTGTTCATAATAGTGGTGTTCATCGTCATGGATTAGGACGTTGATGTTCGCGGGAGGTCAGACAGCGGCTGCCGGGGCGACAGCGGCGCCCGCCGACGCTACATGCTGCCGAGCAGCTTCACGTTGCGCGATCCATTCGCGAACGACAGGTTCCGGCCAGGCCACGGTGCGCAGCCCAATCTGCGTTGGTCCGGGAAAGATGCCGGCGCGCAGCCACCGATAGAGCGTGGGCGTTGTTACGCCGAGCAAACTCAACACCTCCGGGCGACGGAGGTATCGCAGGCTGCTGATAGGTGCTTCCCCTCTGCTTAGGTCCTCGGTTCTCAAGTCGATAGTCCTTTCCCCGCCGAAAAGGCGGAGCGCTGTGCTTCAAGTTTTGGATGGAAGCGAGGTCGGGGCGCCGGCCGCCGGTATCTCGCACTGGTGAATTTATATGATCACCAATTAGAAATCAAGAAACTTTTTGTAACCTAGTGATTGGTAGCAGCAGCTTCTGCCGTTGCCCAGACAGCGGGCCAGACAGAAGAAAGCATCCCGACCGCCTGCGCTTATCATCGAGTGGTCAGTTACATTTCTAACCCGTTATCAGGTATACTATTGAGATCAAAGCGCTTTTCGCAACTTCCTCCTTCAACTTGGACACGTGATGCAGGGCAATCGAGACGGCGGCGGCCGTTGGCTCAAGGGCGGCCCAAGCCCTAATCCCGGCGGCCTGTCTCGACGACAGATGACCGTCATTCGGCTCCTTGAAGGCCTGACGCCAAAGGCCACGCGGGCGCTCGGCGATCTGCTAGACGACCCGGACGCGCAGGTCCGGCTGGGCGCGATCAAGGAAATTCTCAACCGAGTGGCGCCGGCGCCGGCGAAGGCACCGGCCGTTGCGGTCAACGTGGCGGTGAGTTCGGCCGAGTCTCATCTCGCAGCTATCGCGGCGAAGGCACAGGCTCGCATTCAGCAGCGTGCAGAGCAGGCGACTGCTGCCGACGACGCGGCACCGGTATCTGCAACCATCGTTGCGCTTGAACCAGCCGGCGCTGACTAGAACGAGGAGGTTGGCGGCCGAGCGGACTTCCAGACGCAAAGGCCGCGGCGCGACAGCACCGGTAAGGCGGGCGGGTCGCGCATCGAGGGGCGAAGCTACCGAGGCGCTTTTGGCGACACGGGCTTCGCCCCTTTCTCATGGGTGGGCGTTGGTGTCTGCCGTTGCGTGTCTGGCGTGTCTGCCGGGGGGTAGGCATAGGAGATGCACGCAGCGCGACGTGCCGGAGCCATGCGGAGGCGCGGAGCGCGCGAGCGTGCGGCGCCTATCTAAGGTTTTGAAACTGCCTCGCCGGCTCGCAACTCTTTTAAAATCAATGACTTAGACCGCGAGCGCGAGCCTATTTTCGGAAATGCAGGCTCGCGCCGGCCGACGCTCGCGCTCTAAGAGGCTGATTTTATTAGATAAAACTGCGGTTTGCGAGGATGCGAGCCCCCTCAAAATAAGGGGGTCTCGCAAACTCGCGCTCGCGCCACCCCGGCGAGTTGCCCCGGCGTGCCCTGATCGGCGCCACGGGTTGGCGCCGTGTCTAGACAAGCTGAAGCGCTGCTGCCGTTTCGGTCCGCCACTAGCAGAGCTTGCCGTTCGACCGCGAAGAAAGTACCCGCGCCCGCTCGCTCAACGGGACAAGCGTGCGTGCGCCCAGCTTCACGAAGCGAAGGTCTCCCCTCTTCGCAAGCCGGTAGGCGAAGCTCCTCGAAATCCCGAGTGCTTCGCAGAACTCGCCCACGGTCTCAGCGGTCAGCGCGCCGCGGCCATCGGTGCTTGCGGTTTCGATAGCCCGAGGGACCAGATTGTCAGTTGTCATCAGAACACGGCTCCGAAGTGTGCCTCCAGGAACCTCGCGCACGATCGCGCGCCGCCCCTAGAGGTTTGGTTTTCGGAGCTGTCGCCGCGTGCCGCGGCGAGATGTGTTCGTTGCAGTCATTGCTGGGAACACTGCTAACAAATCCACATCCCAAACTTCAAGAAAAACGAATCTGGTGGATCGTCGATCGAAGCCGCGCGGCTATCCAGCCAGACGAACAACGTTCGCAACAATCACGCCTCCGCAGTACCGGCCCCACGCGTCCATCAACAATCGGCGCTTCTCGAAATGATCGGTGCGCAGGTAGGCCGCCTCGGTCTTGTCGCCATTGGCATGGGCCAAGGCAGCCTCGCGCACTTCACGCGGGAAGCCGGTCTGCTCTGCCGACCAATCACTGAAGCTGGAGCGAAAGCCGTGAACGGTTGCACCTTCAATCTTCATCCGGCGCAACAGCATCAACATAGCCATGTTGGACAGTGGTTCGCCGCGATTGGCGCCCAGGAACACGTATTCGCCCGCGCGCGGCAGGCTCTTCAGCAGTTCGACAGCAGCATCATTAAGGGCGACGCGATGCTCGCGTCCCGCCTTCATCCGCTCGCCAGGGATCGTCCACGTCGCCGTATCGGTGTCGATTTCATCCCAGCGAGCGCCTACTGCCTCGCCAGTGCGCGCGGCCGTTAGTATTGCGAAGCGTAGCGCGAGGGCCGCGGTGCCGGGCTGTTCGCTCAACGCGACCAGGAAGTCCGGCACCTTGGCGTATGGCATGGCGGCGTGGTGTTGGACGCGCTGAACCTTGGCGCGAGCAGGCAACATATGGTCTAGCGTGCCCTTCCAGCGGGCCGGGTTTTCGCCACTACGCCACTTATGCGCCTTGGCGTAGTCCAACACGGTCTCGATGCGGCCCCGAAGACGCGACGCTGTTTCGGGCTTCACTGCCCAAATCGGCTTCAAGACCTTGAGCACGTCGGCCACGTCCACAGCCGACACGGCCATGGAGCCGATTTCCGGGTAAACGTAGGTCTCAAGGGTGTTCTTCCACTGCTGCTTATGCTTGGCGTTGCGCCAGCCAGCTTCATTGTCAGTGATGAAGTCCTCGGCCGCTGCCTTGAATGTGCGCGGTGGAGCAGCCTCTACCCGCTGCTTGTCCCGCTCGGCTTGCGGGTCGCCGCCCTTATCGAGCACCGACCGCAGCGCGGCTGCCTTGGCCCGGGCATCAGCGACGGGAACGTCCTTGAGAGCGCCCAGACCCAATTCCCGGCGCTTGCCGTCGCGCATGTAGAGAAAGGCCCACGCCTTCGCACCTGACTTGCCAACAACCAGGTAGAGCCCGCCACCATCACTGTATCGGCCGGGGGTGCCTTGCCGCTCAATCTGTAGGGGCTTCAGTCGGTTTATCCCACGGGCCATCGCTTCGAACTCCTCGCTTAGCCCATGAAACATATACCGAACCCAGGTAGGGTATCAATTGCAACCCCACAAACGACCCCACAAATATCCAGACATGCGGAGCCTCGCCCGGCGTCTGGATAGACAGCCGTAGACACGGGAATGTCTGGTTTTGCTGTGCTAGTGGGTCGGGGGTGTATGCCGGAGGACGGTCAGCTACACGGCATTGGCGGAGAGGGTGGGATTCGAACCCACGGTACGCTTGCACGCACAACGGTTTTCGAGACCGTCCCGATCGACCACTCTGGCACCTCTCCGGGCGCCGGGTTATAGGCGGCGGATACCGCCGGGGCAACACCTTCGGCGGGCGGGAGGACTGCGATGAAATTGCCCGAAAAGGGGCTGGCCTGGCCAGAGATCGAGGCCCGGCTGAACGACGCCAAGGCGGGGGACTACTCCTGGAGGGACGGCCGGATGGCCGTCTACTACTACTATCTCGACGATGAGCTCTCCGAGGTGCAGAAGCGCGCCTACGCTGCTTTCTGGACCGAGAACAGCCTCGGCAAGCGCGCCTTTCCCTCGCTGGCCAAGCTCGAAAACGACGTCGTGGCCTTCGGCCTGGGGCTGATGAATGCGCCGGCCGATGCCGCCGGCACCTTCACCTCGGGCGGCTCGGAAAGCATCTTTCTCGCCCTGCAAACGGCGCGCGACTGGGCGCGGGCGACACGCGGCATCGAGCACGGCAACTTCGTGATCCCGCGTAGCGCGCACCCCGCCTTCAGCCGCGCCGGCCATGCGCTGGGCGTCGAGATCCGCCGCGTCGCCTCCGCGCGCAACGACTTCAAGGCCGATGTCGCCGCCCTGGAAGGCCGCATCGACCGGAACACGATCGGCCTGGTGGGCTCCGCCCCCTGCTACCCGTTCGGCGTGTTCGATCCCATCCGCGAGCTCGGCCAGCTCGCCCTCGCCCGCGGCCTGTGGTTGCATGTCGATGCCTGTGTCGGCGGCTTCCTCTCGCCCTACGTGAAGCGCCTGGGCCATGCCCTGCCCGACTGGGATTTCGCGGTGCCCGGCGTCACCAGCCTCTCCGCCGACCTGCACAAGCACGGCATGGCTGCCAAGGGCGCCTCGCTGATGCTGCTGCGCTCCAGGGAGCTCAAGGAAAAGCACCAGACCTTCGATTTCAACGAATGGGAGCGCGGCCCCTACGTCGCCTGGACCATGCAGGGCACGCGGCCTGGCGGCGCCGTCGCAGCCGCCTGGGCGACCCTGCAGCACCTTGGCGACGACGGTTACATGCGCTGCGCCCGCATGATCATGGCCAACAAGAAGGCCCTGACCGAGGGCATTGCCCGGCTCCCGGGCCTGGCCGTGCTGGAGCCGCACGAACTCTCCATCTTCGTCACCCGCTCGGCCGATCCTGCCCTCGATATCGGCGCCGTCTGCGACGCCATGGGCACGCGCGGCTGGCTGGTCGGCCGCCAGGTCGAGCCCGCCGGCATCCATATGCACCTGAACCCCAGCCATGAGCGCATGGTCGACGATTATCTGGCGGATCTCGCCTGGGCGGTCGGCGAAGCCCGGACCCGCGGCCCGGGCGCCAAGGCCACCCATGCGACCTATTGAGGGTCGACCTCTTGAAAAGGGGCGCCGTTTGGGGCTTTTGCGGCGTTGACTCGGAGGCGCGCGTGCGTATATTCCGCGCTCCTCCGGCGGGTCTTGAAGGCCCGCCGTGCTCTTTCGTGCTTTCCAGCATATGGGGCCGAAACCTACGCCATCCCCCTAAGGATGGTAGGGTAATCCGGTCCGGGCTGGGAACTTCTAGTCGGGTGTCATCATGATCGCCGTTATCCGCACCGGTGGAAAGCAATACACGGTCGCCGCAGACGACCAGCTCACGATCGAAAAGATCGAAGGCGAGGCCGGCGCCAAGGTCGAATTCACCGACGTGCTGATGGTCGGCGACAAGGTCGGTGCGCCGATCGTGGCTGGCGCCAAGGTCGTCGGCTCGATCGTCAAGCAGGCCCGCGGGCCGCACCTGATCGTCTTCAAGAAGCGCCGTCGCCAGAACTCGCGGCGCAAGAACGGTCATCGTCAGGACCTGACGGTGGTCAAGATCGAACAGATCGTCGCCTGATCTCCAGAGCGACCGGAGTAGTACGATGGCACACAAAAAAGCAGGCGGCTCCTCGCGCAACGGCCGCGATTCCGACGGCAAGCGCCTGGGCGTGAAGCGCTTCGGCGGCCAGAAGGTCCTCTCGGGCAACATCCTGGTCCGCCAGCGCGGCACCAAGATGAATGCCGGCGAGAATGTCGGCATCGGCCGCGATCACACGCTGTTCGCCACCGCCGACGGCGTCGTGTCGTTCCGCACCCGTTCGGGTGGCAAGGTCGAAGTGAACGTGCTCCCGGCGCCGGCTCTGGCAGCAGAATAGCCGTTCCCGTCCTGATAGGATTACGAAGGGGGAGCGGCTCGCCGTTCCCCCTTTTCGTTTCTGAGCCCCCGTTACGATCATGAAGTTCCTCGACCAGGCCAAGATCTACATCCGCTCCGGCAATGGCGGCGCGGGTTGCGTGGGCTTCCGCCGCGAGAAGTTCATCGAGTTCGGCGGCCCGGACGGCGGCGACGGCGGCCGCGGCGGCAACGTGATCGCCGAATGCGTCGATGGCCTGAATACCCTAATCGACTACCGCTACGCCCAGCACTTCAAGGCCGAGACCGGCCATCACGGCATGGGCGGGCAGCGCACCGGCGGCAAGGGCAAGGACATCGTGCTGCGCCTGCCGCGCGGCACCCAGATCTTCGCCGAGGACAACGAGACCCTGCTGGTCGACATGACCGAGATCGGCCAGCGCGTGGTCCTGGCCAAGGGCGGCGACGGCGGCTACGGCAACCTGCACTACAAGACCTCGACCAACCGCGCGCCGCGCCGCGCCGACAAGGGCTGGCCGGGCGAGGAGATGGCGCTGTGGCTGCGCCTGAAGCTGATCGCCGATATCGGCCTGGTGGGCCTGCCCAACGCCGGCAAGTCGACGTTCCTCTCGAGCAACACCAACGCGCGGCCCAAGATCGCCGACTATCCCTTCACGACCCTGCATCCCGGCCTCGGCGTGGTGAGGGTCGGCGAGCGCGAATTCGTGATGGCCGACATTCCCGGCCTGATCGAAGGCGCCCATGAAGGGGCGGGGCTCGGCACGCGCTTCCTCGGCCATGTCGAGCGCTGCCGCGCACTGCTGCATCTGGTCGACGGCACCCAGGACGACGTCGCCGATGCCTACAAGACGGTGCGCGCCGAGCTCAGGGCCTATGGCGGCAATCTCGCCCGCAAGAAGGAGCTGGTGGCGCTCAACAAGACCGACGCCATGACGCCGGAAGACATCGAGGCCAAGCGCGCCGCCCTTGCCAGGGCGAGCCGCAAGACCGTGCACGTGATCTCCGCCGTCTCCGGCCAGGGCGTGCAGCCCCTGCTGCACGAGCTGATGAAGCTCGTCGAGAAGCAGACCACCGCCGGCAAGGACAAGGATGCGGCATGAGCCCGCTGGCCTCCGCGCGTCGCCTGGTGGTCAAGATCGGCTCCTCGATCCTGGTCGACGAAGCCAAGGGCGAGATCAAGCGCGACTGGCTCGAGGCGCTGACCGACGACGTCGCGCGCCTCCATAAAGGCGGCTGCGAGGTGGTGCTGGTCTCTTCCGGCGCGATTCGGCTGGGCCGCACCCATCTCAAGCTGCCGAACGGCGTGCTGAAGCTCGAAGAGAGCCAGGCCGCCGCCGCTACCGGCCAGATCCAGCTGGCGCAGGCCTACCAGGAGGCGCTGGCGCGACACGGCATCACCGTGGCGCAGATCCTGCTCACCCTGCACGATTCCGAAGAACGCCGCCGCTACCTCAATGCGCGCCAGACCATGGCGACCTTGCTGGGGCTGGGCGCCGTGCCGGTGATCAACGAGAACGACACCGTCGCCACCGACGAGATCCGCTTCGGCGACAACGACCGGCTGGGCGCCCGGGTCGCCGAGATGATCTCGGCCGACACCTTGGTGCTGCTGTCCGATATCGACGGGCTCTATACCGGCGATCCGCGCAGCGACGCCGCGGCGACGTTCATCCCCGAGATCCGCGAGATCACGGCCGAGATCGAAGGCATGGCCGGCGCTGCCGCCTCGACCCTGTCGAACGGCGGCATGGTGACCAAGCTGATGGCCGGCCGCATCGCCATGGCCGCGGGTTGCCGCATGGCGATCGCCGACGGCCGCAAGGTCGGGGCGCTGCGCGGCCTGATCGACGGCACGGCGCGCTGCTCGTGGTTCCTGCCGGATTACGAGAATGGGGCCTCGCCGCTCTCGGCCCGCAAGAAATGGATCAAGGGCTCGCTCAAGACCAGCGGAGCGCTGATCGTCGACGACGGCGCGGTGCGCGCGCTCTCGTCCGGCAAGAGCCTGCTGCCTGCCGGCGTCACGGCGATCGACGGTGAGTTCAAGCGCGGCGACGTGGTCGACGTGAAGGATCGCGGCGGCCGCCTGCTGGCGCGCGGCCTGGTCGCCTATGCCGCCGACGATGCCCGCCGCATCGCCGGCCGCAAGAGCGCCGAGATCGAGAAGCTGCTGGGCTTCCGCGGTCGCGACGAGATGGTCCATCGCGACGACCTCGTGGTCGAGTAAGCCCCGCCGACGCTATACTGGAGCGGCCGATGAACGTTCAGACCAAGCCCACTGAAGACGCCGCCGTCCTCGTCGCCGAACTCGGCCGACGCGCCAAGCTTGCCGCGGCCGCGCTGCGCACCGCCCCGACCGACGCCAAGAACAAGGCGCTGGGTGACGCGGCCCAGCTGATCCGCAGCCGGAAGGCCGAGATCCTCGCCGCCAATGCGCGCGACATCGCGGCCGCCCAGGCCGCCGGCATGTCGAGCGCGCTGCAGGATCGCCTGCTGCTGAACGATGCCCGCATCGAGGGCATGGCCAAGGGGCTCGACGACATCGTGGCCCTGCCCGACCCGGTCGGCGCCACCATCGAGGAATGGCAGCGGCCCAACGGGCTCGCCATCAGCCGCGTGCGCGTGCCGATCGGCATCATCGGCGTGATCTACGAAGCGCGGCCCAACGTGACGGCCGATGCCGGTGCGCTCTGCATCAAGTCGGGCAATGTCGTGGTGCTGCGCGGCGGCTCCGACAGCTTCCATTCCTCGCGCGCCATCGTCGAGCTGCTGCGCGGTGCGCTGGCCGGCGCCGGCCTGCCCGAGGACTGCGTGCAGCTCGTGCCGACCACCGACCGCGCCGCGGTGGGCGAGATGCTGCGCGCCATGGACTGGCTCGACCTGATCGTGCCGCGCGGCGGACGCTCGCTGATCGATCGCGTGACGCAGGAAAGCCGCGTGCCGGTGCTGCGCCACTACGACGGCATCTGCCACGTCTATGTCGACCGCGACGCCGACGTCGCCATGGCGCGCGACCTGGTCGCCAACGCCAAGATGCGCCGGGTCAGCGTCTGCGGTGCCGCCGAGACCTTGCTGATCGACCGTGCCGTGCTCGACACGCATCTGGTCCCCGTGCTGGCGCGCCTGCACGAGCTCGGTTGCGAAGTGCGCGGTGACGCCGAGGTGCAGAAGCGCGATCCCAAGGCCGTCGCTGCCACGGAGAAGGACTGGCGCACCGAGTATCTCGAGCCGATCATCTCGGTCGCCACGGTCGACGGCGTCGCCGGTGCGATCGATCACATCGCGCGCTACGGCAGCCAGCACACCGAATCGATCGTGACCGGCAACGAGGCCACCGCGCGGAAATTCCTGGGCGAGGTCGACAGCGCCATCGTGATGCACAACGCCAGCACGCAGTTCGCCGACGGCGGCGAGTTCGGGCTGGGGGCGGAGATCGGCATCTCGACCAACCGCATGCATGCCCGCGGACCGGTCGGGCTGGTCGAGCTCACGACCTACAAGAACATCGTGCGCGGCAAGGGCACGCTCCGCCCGTGAGTCCCGTTGCGTGAGTTTCTTCTCGTGAGCTTCCGGTGACGAGCCTGCATCCGATGCCGGGCGTGCCGCGCGACACGACGCGGCGCATCGGCCTGCTAGGCGGTTCGTTCAACCCCGCGCATCCCGGCCATCGCCATATCAGCCTCGAGGCGTTGAAGCGGCTCGGCCTCGACGAGGTGTGGTGGCTGGTCTCACCGCAGAACCCGCTGAAGAGCGGAGACGGCATGGAGCCCCTGGCGACCCGCGTCGCGCGTGCCCGCCAGGTCGCGCAGCACCCGCGGATCCGCGTCGATGCGCCGGAGCTGGCGCTGGGCACACGCTACACTCTCGACACCGTGCGGGCCTTGCGCCGTGTCTATCCCCGCGCCCGCTTCGTCTGGCTGATGGGCGCCGACATCCTGCCGCAGCTCGTCGACTGGGCGGGCTGGCGCGACCTCTTCGCCGCCATCCCGATTGCCGCCTTCGCGCGACCGGGCTGGGGCTATGCGGCGCTCGCCTCGCCGGCTCCGCGCACTTTCGCGCGGTTCCGGCTCGACGCCGAACAGGCCCGCAACCTCGCCTCTTGCGAGCCGCCGGCCTGGTGCTTTATCCCCAGCCGGCTGGACAGCCATTCGGCCACGGCCATCCGGGCCGTGCGACCGCGACGACCGAAAGCGAAAGGAATGACCATCTCCGACCAGAATGCCTCCACGGGGGGCCGCGTGCTTCCCGACCGCCGCAAAGCCACCGACGCCCTGCTGAAGCTGGTGCGCCGTTCGCTGGAGGACGACAAGGCCGAGGACGTCGTCGTCATCGATCTCAAGGGCAAGTCCGCCTTCGCCGACTATATGGTGATCGCCTCGGGCCGCTCGAACCGCCAGGTCGTGGCCATCGCCGACCATCTCGCCGAACGTCTGAAGGCCGACGGGCAGGGCTACACGCCGGTCGAAGGCAAGCAGGGCGGCGACTGGGTGCTGGTCGATGCCGGCGACGTCGTCGTCCACATCTTCCGCCCCGAGCCGCGCGCCTTCTATGCGCTGGAAAAAATGTGGGCGCTGGAGAACGAGGCCGCCGCCAAGCCGGTGAAGAAACCGCGTGCGACCAAGGCGGCGGGGAAGACTGCGGGCACCACCAAGCCGCCGGCCCGCCGCAAGAAGGCGTCGTGAAACAGGTTTCATGAAGCCGACTTCATGAAACTGACGATCGCCGCCATCGGCCGCGCCGGACGCGGGCCGGAGCGCGATCTCTACGAGCACTATGCCGGCCGCATCCGCTGGCCTCTCGTGCTGCGCGAGCTCGAGGAGAAGCGCAAGCTGCCGCCGCCGCAGCTCATGCAACGCGAAGGCGAATTGTTGCTGGGCGCCGTGCCTGCGGGCGCGACCCTGGTGGCGCTGGATCGCCGCGGCAAGGTGCTGGACAGCGAAGCCTTCGCGGCAAGGCTCGGTGCCTGGCGTGACAGTTCGGTGTCGGACCTTGCTTTCCTGATCGGCGGCGCCGACGGCCACACCGAGCCGCTCCTGAAAAAATCCGCTCTGGTTCTGTCATTTGGCGCCATGACCTGGCCGCATCTCCTGGCCCGCGGCATGCTGGCGGAACAGATCTACCGGGCCCAGCAGCTGCTGGCCGGGCATCCATATCATCGGGCTTAGTTCTTCTCCCCCGCGCGTAGCGCGGGGGAGAAGTGAGGCTAGAAGCGTCGATTTTGCCTCTGTTCTGACGAAAAACCGGGGCTACATTCACCCTCATGCACGCATTCACCCGATCGCTCCTGGCCGCTTCCGCCTCCCTGTTCGTGGCTGTCGCGGCGAGTTCCGCGATGGCCCAGTCGTCGACGCCGGTGCAGAAGCCGGGGGTCAAGCCAGTGCGGTCGATCCCCTACGTCTCGATCACCGGCGAGGACGGCAAGCAGCGCCACTACGAGACCAACGCCATTCCCCTGCTGTTCAACCGGGCCTGCTTCGGCTGGCGCATGTATCTCGGCGGCCCCAACAGGGTCGTGTCGCTGAAGGAGGTGCTCACGACCTCGCAGCCCGCCGAGCAGGTGATCGCCGGCCCCGAGACGGAGGTCAGCGCCGACAAGACACAGGCCACGACGCGCATGTTCGAGACCGTGACCGACGGCGTCCTGCAGCGCTCCTGGTGCATCATCCCCGGCGATCCACCGGGCACCTACACCTACGACATCACGATCGACGGCGAGCCGCGCGGCGAGTTCGTGTTCTGCGCCATCGAGGTGCCGGACCAGAACCCCAACACCGATCCGCGCGATCTCAACTGCCCCAACAAGTTCAACGCTGTCGAGCGCGACCTGCCGCGCCACAAGAAGGCTTCGTAATGGCTTTCGTGTCCCGTCCGCGTCCCGCCCTGCTCTGCATCCTCGACGGCTGGGGCTATCGCCCCGACCGTTCCTACAACGCCATCCTGGACGCCAAGACACCGAGCTTCGACCGCCTGATCGCGACCTGCCCGCAGGGCCTGATCGATGCATCGGAGACGTTCGTCGGCCTGCCCAAGGGCCAGATGGGCAATTCCGAGGTCGGCCACATGAATCTCGGCGCCGGCCGCGTCGCGGTGCCCGACCTGCCGCGCATCGACAACGCCATCGAGGATGGCTCGCTGGCCAGGCATCCGGTGCTCACCGAGACGATCGCCGCCCTGAAGAAGAGCGGCGCCGCCTGCCACCTGCTGGGTCTCCTCTCGCCGGGCGGCGTGCACTCGCACCAGGATCATCTCGTCTTCCTCGCCAACCTGATCGCCGGCCACGGCGTGCCGGTCTGGATCCATGCCTTCCTCGACGGCCGGGACATGCCGCCGCGCAGTGCCCTGAAGGATTGCCTCGAGCCCGTGCAGGCGGCGCTCAAGCCCGGCCTGCCGATCAGGTTCGCCACCGTGGCCGGCCGCTTCTATCCGATGGATCGCGACAAGCGCTGGGAGCGCGTATCGCTGGCCTATGACGCGATCGTCGACGCCAAGGCCGACCAGCACGCCGCCACGCCGGTCGCCGCCGTCGAGCAGGCTTATGCCGCCAAGCTCGACGACGAGTTCGTGCTGCCGACCGTGATCGATGGCTATACCGGCATGAAGGACGGCGACGGCCTTCTGATGTTCAATTTCCGCTCCGACCGGGCGCGCCAGATCCTGACGGCGCTGCTCGATCCGCGGTTCGATGGCTTCAACCGCCCGCGCGTGGTGAAGTTCGCGACGGCGGTCGGCATGGTCGACTATTCAGCGGCCCTCAATCCGCTGCTGCGCACGCTGTTCCCGCCGGAAGTCATCAAGATGGGGCTGGGCGAGACGGTGTCGCGCGCCGGCCTCAAGCAGCTGCGCATCGCCGAGACCGAGAAGTACGCGCACGTCACCTTCTTCTTCAACGGCGGCGAGGAGCGCGTGTTCGACGGCGAGGAGCGCATCCTGGTCCCCTCCCCCAAGGTCAAGACCTACGACCTCAAGCCCGAGATGAGCGCTCCGGAAGTGACCGACAAGCTCGTCGAGGCGATCGGCTCGGGCAAATTCGACCTGATCGTGGTCAACTTCGCCAATACCGACATGGTCGGCCACACCGGCGATCTCGCCGCGGCGACCAAGGCCGTCGAAGCCGTCGACACCAGCCTGGGACGCCTGATGGAGGCGATCAAGGCGGCGGGCGGCGTGATGTTCGTCACCGCCGACCATGGCAATGCCGAGCAGATGTTCGATGAACAGACCCATCAGAAACACACCCAGCACACGCTGAATCGCGTGCCGGCGCTGCTGTTCAACGGCCCGGCCGAGGTCCGTTCGCTGAGCGATGGCAAGCTGGCCGACGTTGCACCCACCCTGCTGGCCCTGATGGGGGTCCCCCAGCCGCGGGAAATGACGGGCAAGTCACTCCTGGCAACCGCAGCGCGGCCCACCGTGCTGGCGGCCCCGCGCCCCGCCGCAGCGGCCTCTGGCTGACTTGTGATGAGGGGCCGTCTGCCAGCCGTGTCGCCGCCTTGATCCTGCCAAAGAGCCCCCTGTATTCTCGCCCTGTATTTCTCGATTTCCGAAGCTCGAAAACTCCTTGGATTGCCGGGCTGAAAGACGACTGGCGACCTTCCTGAAAGCATGCCCATGACCGTTCTGCGCTCCGCCTCCATCGCCGCCGCGACCCTGGCTTTCCTGGCCGGTCCCGCGCTCGCGCCCGCCTTCGCTCAGGACAAGGCCGATCCCAAAGCGGGCGGCGGCGACAAGAGCGAGCTCTATCAGCAGCTCAACCTGTTCGGCGACGTACTGGAACGCGTCCGGCGCGACTATGTCGAGCCGGTCGAGGAGAAGACGCTGATCGAGAATGCCATCAACGGCATGCTGACAGCGCTCGACCCGCATTCGAGCTACATGAACCCCAAGGCCTACAAGGACATGCAGGTCCAGACCAAGGGTGAGTTCGGCGGGCTCGGCATCGAAGTCACGATGGACAACGGCGTGATCAAGGTCGTGTCGCCGATCGACGATACCCCCGCGGCCAAGGCCGGCATCCAGGCAGGCGACCTGATCTTCGCCCTCGACGGCGAGCCGGTGCAGGGCCTGACCTTGCAGGAAGCGGTCGAGAAGATGCGCGGCAAGCCGGGCACGCCGCTCAAGATCTCGGTGCGCCGCGCCAACAAGGATCCGTTCGACGTCTCGCTGACCCGCGAGGTCATCAAGGTGCGCTCGGTGCGCTCGCGCCTCGAGGGCGGCGACATCGGTTATATCCGCATCACCTCCTTCACCGAGCAGACCAACTCGGGCGTGATCGACGCCGTCGAGAAGCTCAAGAAGGAAGCGGGCAACAAGCTCAAGGGCTACATCCTCGACCTGCGCAACAATCCGGGCGGCCTGCTCGACCAGGCGATCGCCGTGTCCGACGATTTCCTCGACAAGGGCGAGATCGTCTCGGTGAAGGCGCGCAAGAGCGACGACGTGCAGCGCTGGAACGCCAAGCAGGGCGACATCGCCAACGGCCTGCCGATCGTCGTGCTGGTGAACGGCGGCTCGGCCTCGGCCTCGGAGATCGTCGCCGGCGCTCTGCAGGACCATCGCCGCGCGATCATTCTCGGCACCCGCTCCTTCGGTAAGGGCTCGGTCCAGACCATCATGCAGGTGACCGGGGGCGGTGCGATCCGCCTCACCACGGCGCTCTACTTCACGCCGTCGGGCCGTTCGATCCAGAAGGAAGGCATCAAGCCCGACATCGAGGTCGAGCCCGCGAAGATCGAGAACCTGCAGGCGCGTGCCGGTTTCCGCGAGGAGAACCTCAGGGGCTCCATCACCAACCCCAACCTCAAGCCGGGCGAGACGCCCAAGGCCGCGCCCAAGTCGGAGACGAAGCCGGAGGCGAAGTCCGAGACCAAGCCCGAAGCCGGCAAGCCCGGTGACAAGAAAGACGAGAAGCCCGCGGCCAACCAGGCGAACCAGCCGCCGGCCGATCCCGACGAGCCGCCGAAGGAGCAGGCTGCGGACTATCAGCTGCTGCGTGCGGCCGACCTGATCCGCGGCATCTCGCTCTACGGCGGCCGCGCCAACTGAGCACCGCACACGGGAGCTAGGCCTTGCCCGGCCAGCCTCGAACCAGTGGCGAAACCGGGGGCCGAGCCGGCCGCCGCACCAGGCAAGGAGAGATCAGGCCGCGACACCGCGGCCTGATTGCTGCTTACCTTCTCGTTGCGGCGGCGATCGCGGGCTCTGCAGCCCTGGTCTTCGGCGACATCAGGATGCCTGCGCCGCAGGTCGTCGACAGCGCCGCGGCGGCCGTGCCGCTGCCGCCGGCCGCGCTGTCCACGCCACCCGCTACTTCCGCAGCCTCCGCTGCTGCCCCCACGATCCCCGCCGAGCCCGCCGTCGTCCAGTCGCTCGCCCTGCCGGCTCGTCCGGTGCCGACAGGTTTTCGCGACCTCTCGCCGGCGCAGCGCGCCGCCATGGTCGAAACGACGAGCGACGGGCTGCGCCTGCCGCGCATCGCGCCCGACGGCTGGATGCCCTGGATCGCCAACGCGCGGCGCTTCGATCCCGCCGGACCGCCGGCCCGCATCGGCCTGCTGATGATCAATCTCGGCGCCAACGAAGCGGCGATGACGCGTGCCATCGAAGAGCTGCCGGCCGAGGTCAGTCTCGCTTTTCTCGCCGCCACGCCGGACCTGCCACGCTGGCTCGCGCGCGCGCGCGCGCTGGGCCATGAGAGCTACCTGATGCTGCCAACCGACGATCCGATGGCCGCCGAGCGCGGCATCCGTCCGATCGAGGCCAACGCCGATGCCGCTGAAAATCTTCGCCGTCTGCGACTGTCCCTGGCGCGCGGCACGGGCTATGTCGGGCTGGTGCTTCCCTCGACCGGCCCCGTCACCCAATCCGAAGCCGTCCTGCGGCCGCTGGTGAAGGAGATCGCCGAGCATGGCCTGGCCCTGGTCGAGATCAATCCGTCGCGCGACTCGGCTCCGGTCCAGCGTCTGACGGCCGAGTTCGGCGCGGGCTATGCCCGCAGCGCCGACGTGCTCGACTACAAGCTGGCCGGCGAAAGCGTGCTGGCCAATCTCGACCGGCTGACCGCCTGGGTCGCCGAGGCGCCCGCCGGCGAGGCGCCGCGCCATGCCTTTGGCGTCATGCAGCCCGACGACGAGACGATCGACGCCATCGTCGCCTGGAGCAGGCGCCGCCCCGAACGGCCGGCGATGTCGTTCGTGCCGTTGATCGGCCATTTCGAATGCCGCGAAGCCTGCATGGTGCGCCTGCGGACCCAGCCGGCGCAGCTTCGCCCATGACCCCTTCCAAGATGACGTCTGCCAGATCGTCCGACGGTCACGCCGGATATCGTCCCAATGTCGGCCTGATGCTGATCGCCCCGGATCGTCGCGTCTTCGTCGGGTGCCGCGTCAACCAGCCCGACGCCTGGCAGATGCCCCAGGGCGGCATCGACCGCGGCGAAAGCACGATCGAGGCGGCCTGCCGCGAGCTTTACGAGGAGATCGGCACGACCAAAGCGCTGGTCCTGCGCGAGAGCGCGAAGTGGATCAGCTACGACGTGCCCGAAGAGCGTCGGCCGCCCTACTGGAAAGGCCGCTGGCACGGCCAGGCACAGAAATGGTTCGCGCTGGCCTTCACCGGCTGCGATGCCGATATCGACATCCATGCGCACGACAAGGAGTTCGAGTCCTGGCGCTGGATCCGGGCAGGCGAGCTCGCCGACCTGATCGTGCCCTTCAAGCGCCCCGTCTACGATGCGGTGTTCGAAGAGTTTTCTGATCTGATTTCATAGCTGGGAGCACGCCACTCCATCGCGAAGAGGTGCGAGCCCACAAAGTTCCCTCATCCTGAGGAGCGGCCGCAGGCCGCGTCTCGAAGGATAGGCCTCAGGCGTGGTGCTCGTTGCCCACCCTTCGAGACGCTCGCTGCGCTCGCTCCTCAGGGTGAGGTTATTGTTGACCTATCTAGAGCCAGCGCCACTTCGCACTGGAGTGACGCGCTCCCTCCCAGCGAAAGAGCCTAAGCCCCTTGCGAGGCGAGCTTGGCGGAGCGGCGGCGCAGGAACCACAGGCCGGCGCGGGTCATCCAGTCGTTGAGGCGACCCTGCGGCTCGAGGCCGATCGCCTTCAGCACCATCGCCATGGCGCGCTGCACATGGCTCTGGCGGTAGAGCGGATAGGCACGCCGCACATAGGCCTGCATGTTGCGCTTGCGGTCGTAGGTCGACCCCGTGGGCTCGTTGGCCGCGAAATAGGCGTAGGCGAGTTCGTCGTCTTCGCTCTCGGCCAGACGCCCCCAGCCGATACGCAGCCGCGACCAGCGGCTCAGACGATCGCGCTCCAGGCAACGCCGCAGATGATCGTAGAAGAGCTTGTAATGGCGGAACTCGTCGGCGGCGATCTTGGCACAGATCTGCTTCAGCACCGGTTCCGCCGTCGCGTCCTTGAGGGCGCTGTAATAGGAACTGGTGCCGGTCTCGACGATGCAGCGGGCCATCATCTCGCCCGCCTGGCTGCCGCGCACCGAAGCGCTGACTTCCAGCGGCAGCTTGTAGCCGGCCCGGAAGCGATCGAAGGCGGCCTCGAAATCCCAGGACGGATCGGCGAGCTCGGCCCAGCGGCCGAGCGCCAGGCCGTGCTGCACTTCCTCGGTGACCCAGTTCTTCACCGATTCCATGAACGCCGGATCGTCGGCGAAGACACGGCCGAGATAGATGCCGTAGTCACCACCATTGCGCTCGACCAGAGCAGCCGCCTTGATGTTGCGCAGGATCTCGGGATCGACCTTCGACGCGTCGAAGCGATCCCAGGCGATCGTCTCGAGTGTCCAGTTACCCATCAGAAAGAACCCTCGGCACCATGTCGCTCAACCGTAATAAAGCGACCTCGGGCGTGGCTTTCAATGGGCAGCCCGTTACAATCAGACTGAAAATTTCGCAGCGGCGCTGAAATCAGCGACGATCTCAGCGGCTGGCGTAGTAGGCCTGAGCTCGGCGCAGATCCTTGGCGACCGCCAGAGCCTTCTCGGCCGTCGCCTTCTCGGCGTCGGTCGCGGCATCCGTCAATTCGCGTTCGGCGGCACGCTCGCGCTCGGCGAGCTGCTCGGGCGTCACCTGCTCGAACGGCAGCGCCTCGTCGGCCAACACCGTGCAGCGCTCGGGCGTCACTTCGGCGAAGCCGCCGACCACCAGGAAGCGCTGCTCGGCCTTGTTGCCCTGGAAGACTTCCAGGACACCGGGACGAACCGTCGAGATCAGCGGGGCGTGGCCCGGCAGGACGCCGAAGTCGCCTTCGCTGCCCGGGACGACCACCATGTCGGCCTCGGTCGCGAGCAGCTCGCGCTCGGGCATCACCAGACGGAAGGAGACCTTGGCCATCTGCTTAGGCCGCCTCGGCCGCGAGCTTCTTGGCCTTGGCAACGGCCTCGTCGATCGTGCCGACCATGTAGAACGCCGCCTCCGGCAGGTCGTCGTACTCACCGGCGACGATGCCCTTGAAGGCCTTGATCGTGTCTTCGAGCTTCACGAACACGCCGGGCGTGCCGGTGAAGACTTCAGCGACGTGGAAGGGCTGGCTGAGGAAGCGCTGCATCTTGCGGGCGCGCGACACGACCAGCTTGTCCTCTTCGGAAAGCTCGTCCATGCCCAGAATGGCGATGATGTCCTGCAGCGACTTGTACTGCTGCAGCACGCGCTGCACCGAACGGGCGACGTTGTAGTGCTCCTCGCCGACGATGCGCGGGTCGAGCATGCGCGAGGTCGAGTCGAGCGGATCGACAGCCGGGAAGATCGCCTGCTCGGCGATCGAGCGGCTGAGCACGGTCGTCGCGTCCAAGTGGGCGAACGAAGTCGCCGGCGCCGGGTCGGTCAAGTCGTCGGCGGGCACGTAGATGGCCTGCACCGACGTGATCGAGCCCTTCTTGGTCGAGGTGATGCGCTCCTGCAGGGCGCCCATGTCGGTCGAGAGCGTCGGCTGATAGCCCACCGCCGACGGGATGCGGCCGAGCAGCGCCGACACTTCCGAGCCGGCCTGCGTGAAGCGGAAGATGTTGTCGACGAAGAACAGCACGTCCTGGCCTTCGGCGTCGCGGAAGTACTCGGCGACGGTGAGGCCCGACAGCGCCACGCGGGCACGGGCGCCCGGCGGCTCGTTCATCTGGCCGTACACCAGCGCCACCTTCGAGCCCGGACCGTCGAGCTTGATGACGCCGCCTTCGATCATCTCGTGATAGAGGTCGTTGCCCTCGCGAGTACGCTCACCGACACCGGCGAACACCGACACGCCGCCGTGCGCCTTCGCGACGTTGTTGATCAGCTCCATGATCGTCACGGTCTTGCCGACGCCGGCGCCGCCGAACAGGCCGATCTTGCCGCCCTTGGCGTAGGGCGCCAGCAGGTCGATGACCTTGATGCCGGTGACCAGGATCTGCGCTTCCGTCGACTGCTCGACGAACTCGGGCGCCGCGCGATGGATCGGCAGCGTGCTCTTGTTGCCGACGGCTCCCCGCTCGTCGACCGGCTCGCCGATGACGTTCAGGATGCGGCCGAGCGTCTCGGGGCCGACCGGCATGGCAATCGGCGCACCGGTGTCGACCGCCTTCTCGCCGCGGACCAGGCCGTCGGTCGTGTCCATCGCGATGGTGCGCACTTCCGACTCGCCGAGATGCTGGGCGACTTCGAGCACCAGCTTGCGGTCCGGCACCTGGACCTGCAGCGCGTTCAGGATGTTCGGCAGCTCGCCGTCGAAGCGAACGTCGACGACCGCGCCCGTAATCTGGGTGATCGTACCGATGTTGTTGGAGGCCATTGCGGATCCCTTTCCTTCGATTGCCTGGCAGCCGGCCTAGATGGCCTCGGCGCCCGAGATGATCTCGATGAGTTCCTTGGTGATCGTGGCCTGGCGCGAGCGGTTCATCTGCAGCGTCAGCTTCTTGATCACGTCGCCCGCATTGCGCGAGGCGTTGTCCATTGCCGTCATCTGCGAGCCGTAGAAGCTCGCCGCGTTCTCCAGCAGCACGCGGAAGATCTGGACGGTCAGGTTGCGCGGCAGCAGGTCGGCCAGGATCTCGCCCTCGTCGGGCTCGAACTCGTAGACCGCACCACCGGCGGCGGCGGCGGGCGCAGCCGTCGACGCTTCCGGCGCCGGCGGCGGAATGAGCTGCTGGGCCGTGACGATCTGGGTCATCGCCGACTTGAAGCGGTTGAAGATCACCGTGGCGACATCGAACTCGCCGGCGTCGAACATCTCCATGATGCGCGCCGTCACCTTCTGGGCGTCGCCAAAGGAGAGCCGCGGCCGGCCGAGGTCGGTCATCGTCTCGACGATCATCGTGCTGAAGTCGCGACGGAGCTGGTCACGGCCCTTGCGGCCGACGCAGAAGATCTTGACCGTCTTGCCGTCGGCAATCAGCGTCCGGATGGTCCGGCGCGCTTCACGCACGATCGAACTGTTGAAGGCGCCACACAGGCCGCGATCGCCGGTGGCGACGATGACCAGGTGGACCTTGTCGGAACCGGTGCCGGCGAGCAGGCGCGGACCGGTGCCGCCTTTGAAGCTGGCGCCCAGCGACGCCAGGATCTTGTCCATGGCTTCGGCATAGGGGCGGGCCGCCGTGGCCTGCTCCTGCGCGCGGCGCAGCTTGGCCGCGGCAACCATCTTCATGGCCTTGGTGATCTTCTGCGTCGACTGGACGCTTCGGATCCTGAGGCGGAAGGTTTTGAGGCTGGGCATCGAGACCTGCGGGCGTTAGGCGAACTTCTTGACGAAGTCGCCGAGGAACGCCTTCAGCTTGTCGTCGGTCTCCTTGACGATCTCGCGCTTCTCGCGGATCGAAGCCAGGATCGAGCCCTCGGCGCGCACCGCGTCGAGCATCTGATGCTCGAAGTCGTTGATGCGGTTGAGCGGCATGCTGTCGAGGAAGCCGCGGGTGCCGGCATAGAGCGACACGACCTGCTCTTCGACCGGCATCGGCACGAACTGGCCCTGCTTCAGCAGCTCGGTCAGGCGCTGACCGCGGGCCAGAAGGCGCTGCGTCGAGGCGTCGAGGTCCGAGGCGAACTGAGCGAAGGCCGCCATCTCGCGATACTGCGCCAGCTCCAGCTTGATGGTGCCGGCGACCTGCTTCATCGCCTTGATCTGGGCGGCCGAGCCGACGCGGCTCACCGACAAACCGACGTTAATGGCCGGACGGATGCCCTGATAGAAGAGCTCGGTCTCGAGGAAGATCTGGCCGTCGGTGATCGAGATCACGTTGGTCGGAATGTAGGCCGACACGTCGCCGGCCTGCGTCTCGATGACCGGCAGCGCCGTCAGCGAGCCCGAGCCGTTCTTCTCGTTGAGCTTGGCGGCGCGCTCGAGCAGGCGCGAATGGAGATAGAACACGTCGCCCGGATAGGCTTCGCGGCCCGGCGGGCGGCGCAGCAGCAGCGACATCTGGCGGTAGGCGACGGCCTGCTTGGAAAGATC